>LBJMC04200__coassemble_234_pt1 | contig 53380 bp, 47 predicted proteins | sample LBJMC04200__metabat2_high_PE_006 | metagenome-assembled genome bin LBJMC04200
AGGAAGTTATTATTCCGGATAATATTCTGCTTGACGCCGAGTGCGCAGACTGGCGTGAAGCAGTTGTCACTGCCGGGGAGATGCTGATGAAGAACGGATATATACAAAAAGAATATATTGACGACATTCTTGAAACGCTTTCAGAGAAGCGGGAGTATGTGGCTATTTCCCGGGGCATTGCGCTGCCCCATGCGCGTTCTTTTAATCATGTAAACAGAATCGGGATGTCACTGCTGAGATTGAAAAGACCTGTATATTTCGGGAACAGGGGTAATGATCCTGTTGAATTTGTTTTTTGCTTTTGTACAACAGATAATAAATCTCATCTTGAAGCGCTGCGCCAATTTAATATTATGATCAGCGACAGCAGCGTTATGGACGCTTTGCGCATGGCTGAAGCAAAAGAAGATGTGGTGCGGATTATAAAAACATTGTCACGAAAGTAACAAGGGCGGGAAAAGAAAAATGGAACAGAAAGAAATATTGAAACACGTAGATCACACGCTGCTGCTTCAGGGGGCAACGTGGGATGAGATACGGCGGATATGTGATGACGCGGTGATATATCAGACTGCGTCGGTGTGCATTCCGCCAAGCTATGTAAAGCAGGCGAAAGAGTATCTTGATGGGAAGATACCGGTCTGTACGGTTGTCGGATTTCCTAATGGATACATGACGACTGCGGCGAAAGAGTTTGAGACAAGAGACGCTCTTGCAAACGGAGCATCGGAGATCGACATGGTAATTAATATTGGCTGGTTGAAAGACCGGAAGTATGACCTGATCGAGGAAGAAATACGCACGATGAAGAGAGCCTGTGGTGAGAAGATATTAAAGGTTATTATCGAAACATGTCTTCTGACGGAGGAAGAAAAGGTTAAGATGTGCGAGATCGTGACAAAAGAGGGAGCGGACTATATCAAGACCTCTACTGGATTTTCAGATGCAGGGGCGACGTGTGATGATATCCGCCTGTTTTCCGAACACATCGGACTTAATGTAAAGATGAAGGCGGCAGGGGGGATTTCTTCTATGGAGGATGCAGAGAAATTCCTTGAGCTTGGAGCGGACCGTCTGGGAACAAGCCGTGTTGTCAAGATTGTGAAAGCTGAAGAGACAGGTGGAGATCAGAGCGGATTTTGTGATTGATTCAGGGGACTGCCGAATGGACAGAAACAGAAGGAGATAAGGATATGTATAAAAATATGGTGGAATTGTTTGAGGAGTTTGAAGGGAAGGGCACTATCGGGGCTTTTAATGTACACTGTTTGGAAATGGTGCCTGCCATGATAAAAGCGGCGGAGGAAATGCAGGTTCCAATTATCTTACAAACTTCTTTGGGGACCGCGGAGTATATCGGGTTTGAACTGCTGGTTGCTGTTGTAAGAGCTCTTGCCGAAAAAGAGAAGGTCAGTACGGCGCTTCACATGGATCACTGCCGGGATATCGAGGCGCTGAAAAAAGCGATTGACTGCGGATATTCTTCGGTTATGTATGATGGTTCCGTTTTGCCGCTGGAGGAAAATATTCAGAATACAAAACGGGTTGTTTCGTATGCCCGTGCCCATAATGTCTCTGTGGAAGGCGAGGTGGGTGCCATTGGAGGAACTGAGGACGGAGTTGTTTTGTCAAAAGATGAAAACATGTATACCAGACTGGAAGACGCGATGCGGTTTGCAAGGGAAACAGGAGTGGACGCTTTGGCTGTTTCAATCGGAACTACGCACGGGCAGTACAAATCAAAAGCAAAAATCAATTATGAACTTCTGGATGACCTCAGAGCAGAACTCGGCGATGTCAGGCTTGTTTTGCATGGCGGGACCGGGGTGGCAGATGAGGACATGAGACAGTGCGTAAAAAAGGGTATGAAAAAAATCAATGTGGGAACAGAATTAAATAAATCTTATATTGATGTTGTCAGAACAACTTTTACATCCGATGAAGTGACGCCGCTCACATCATTAAGACGGCTTCTTGGTCCGGCAAATGACAGAGTTAAAGAAATTATAAAAGAGAAAATGGTGTTGTTTCAGTTGTAAGAGAGGGAAGATGAAGAGTACAATTATATTACTGGCAGGCTATCCGGCTACGGGGAAAACATATCTGCTGCAGAAAATCAAAGAGAAATATCCCCAGATAGTTCCGATTTCCCCGGATGCAATTAAGGAAGATATTTGGGATATATACGGATTTAATGGGCCGGAAGAAAAGGCTGCGCTTGAGCGCAAAAGCTGGCGGCAGTATTATGAAATTATGGAAAAGAATATGAAAGAAAAGAGGTTGTTGATTTCAGACTATCCATTTAGCGATAAGCAGAAAGGAAAGATTAAGGAACTGACGGAAACGTATGGATATCAGGTAATTACTGTCCGTTTGACAGGAAGAGAAGACGTCTTGTTCCTGCGCTCCCGGAAAAGAGACATGGATACTGGAAGGCACCTGGGACATCTGGTGAGCCGGTATCATAAGGGCGATATACTGCCGGATAGAAGGGAGGCGGACAGCCTTTTAACATATGAATGTTTTAAAGAACGGTGCGAAAAAAGGGGATATGCCAGATTTGTGCTGGGACATTTGATCGAACTAGACGTGACTGAATTTGAAAAAATTGATTATCCTGCAACTATAAAACAGATAGACGGCCTGCTGCGGTAATAATTTGCCCCAGCAGGCTGTCTGTCGTTGAGGAGATACGGGCTTACAATTTTCGGCTCGTTATGCTAAAATAGACGGAGAAAATTTGGGAGGATCTTATATTATGAAACTGATGATCGCATCGGACATCCACGGTTCTGCAGAATATTGCGGACAGATGCTGGAAGCATACGGAAGAGAAGGGGCGGATCGGCTTCTTCTGCTGGGGGATATTCTCTATCACGGTCCTCGTAACGATCTTCCGGAGGGGTATGCGCCAAAAGAAGTGCTCCGAATGTTGAATGAAGTCAAGGAAGAACTTCTCTGCGTGCGTGGCAATTGCGACACAGAGGTGGATCAGATGGTGCTGGAATTCCCGATTATGGCAGAGTACTGCCTGCTGGAGCTTCCTTGCGGAGATGGGAGGAACACGGTTACAGTGTTTGCCACACATGGGCATATCTATAACACGTATGACCTGCCTCCGATGAAAAACGGGGATATCCTTCTGAACGGGCACACACATATTCCTGCGTGTGAAGAGGTTCTGCGTTTTGATGGAAGGACACTCCGTTATCTGAATCCGGGATCCGTATCGATCCCGAAGGAAGGATCAGCGCATAGCTATATGGTTTTTGAAGATGGGAAATTCACATGGAAAAACCTTGAGGGGGAGGACTATATGTCATGGACAACAGATTTGCGCTTCTGATTGACGCGGACAACGTATCCGCAAAGTATATCAAACCGATATTGGATGAGCTGTCCAAGTATGGAAATGTAACGTATAAGAGAATCTATGGGGACTGGACAAAGACGAACAATGCAAGCTGGAAAGAAGAGCTTTTGCAAAATTCTATTACTCCGATCCAGCAGTTCAGCTATACGCAGGGGAAGAACGCTACAGACTCCGCCATGATCATTGATGCCATGGACATGCTTTACACGAGCGAGCTGGAAGGATTCTGCCTTGTATCCAGCGATAGCGATTTCACAAAACTGGCGAGCCGTTTAAGGGAGAGTGGGAAGACGGTCATCGGTATGGGAGAGGATAAGACGCCTTCTCCGTTCAGGAAAGCGTGCGATATTTTCACTGTTTTAGAGCTTCTGCTGGAGGACAGTACGATGGATAAGGATGAGAAGGAGGAGAAAAATTTCTCCCATCAGAACCATGGGAAAGAGCAGAGGAAGGAAAACGCCATATCCAAGGACAAGATCGAGGAGGCAGTGGTTAAGATTATTACAGAGAACCAGAACGATGATAGGGAGACTGGACTTGGCGAGGTGGGAAGCCGTCTGGTCAAGTTGTATCCTGATTTTGACGTAAGAAGGTACGGCTATAGTTTGCTGTCAAAGTTTCTTGAGACGCTTCCTAAGTTAAAGCTTACCCAAGAGGGGACGAAGGTGTCTGTCTCTCTCTATGAGGATAAGAGTAAAAAGGATATGCTTGAGGAATATATCATGCGCCAGATACAAAGCAATGGCAGATACGGCATTTCGCTTGGATCATTGGGGAACCGTATTCATACGCGCTTCAGGGATTTTAAGGTTAGAGATTACGGTTTTTCCCAGTTCAAGCAATATATTGAAAGCTTTCCCAATGTGGAGATCGTAGAGGACGGTGAGAGGACGCGCGCCGTGTACATGAAAGATGAGTGACGGGGATGAGCGGCAGAGGAGAAATGAATGGAAGAAATTTTAAAGTTACTGACAGATATTTTAAATAAAGACTTAATACGTATAGTTGTCAGCGGCCCAAGGGAAAAAGAAGGCATCCTGAAAGTGAAGGTGCGTCCTATTGAGAAGAAGGACGCGCTTCTTTTCCAGCTTGAGGCTTTTACAAAGACACAGGCGTTTCATGAGAATCTGGACGCTTCGGGCGCAAAGGAGCGTATTCTTTCGTACATGGAGAACTTCAGGCAGATTCAGGCGGAAACTGTGCAGGAGACAGCTTCTGTTCTGGTCAGTAAAAGGGGAAAGGCGACGGTCAAAAGAAAGCGGCGGGCACAGCAGGTATGCGCCGCCGATCCCGCTCATGACAGGAAGAAGCGGAGCATCATTGAGGAGGGGGTTACTGTCCCATTCTTGAGAGATCTGGGCGTGATGACAGAGGAAGGGAAGATCGTGCGGGCAAAAATGGATAAGTTCCGTCAGATTAACCGGTTTCTGGAATTTATCGAAGATATTCTTCCACAGATGGAAAAGGGCAGGGAGCTTACAATTATTGATTTTGGATGTGGAAAATCTTACCTGACTTTTGCTATGTATTATTATCTGTGTGAACTCAAAGGATATGATATACGAATCATCGGTCTGGATTTGAAAGAGGAAGTGATCGCGCACTGCGCTTCTCTGGCAGAAAAGTACGGGTATGAGAAACTGACTTTTTTAAAAGGGGATATTGCGGACTATGACGGGGTTGAACATGCGGATATGGTAGTCACCCTGCATGCGTGTGATACGGCGACAGACTATGCCCTTGCAAAGGCTGTTGGATGGGATGCAAAGGTAATTCTGTCAGTTCCCTGTTGCCAGCACGAGCTGAACGGACAGATGGGAAAAAACTGTGCCGGGGGCAGAGACGGTGAGAATGGGGAGAGACCGAGCTTAAAAGCATGGGAATATCTTGTCCCAGTCATGGATTACGGGCTTTTAAAAGAACGTTTTGCTGCATTGGCGACCGACGGGCTTAGGGCGAAATATTTGGAGAGTATGGGATATGAGACGCAGGTGCTGGAATTCATTGACATGGAGCATACTCCGAAAAATATTTTGCTGCGGGCGGTGAACAAGGGGAAAAAAGACAAAAAAGCGCTAGAAGAGATCAAGAGATGTGAACAGTTTTTAGGGGTTATGCCGACGCTTGGGAGGCTTTTTCAAGATAGATAAAGGGGAGAATAGATAAGGATGAAGGGACGGCTTATCAAAGTGGGAGTGCTGGCGGCTGTATTTGTTATAGCGCTTATAGCCAGCAGTCTTGTAATAAATAGAGGAACAGACGACAAGATCGTAGATATGGGAGCGCCATCACTTCCAAGAATATCATTTCTTGTGGGAGAGCAAGAGGTAAACGCCTTGTGTGGTTATATCCGGGATATGGATCTTACGTCAATGCGGGATACAATTACGCCTCTTGGACAGAACGGCTCTCTCTCCATGAAGATAGAGGGAGATGCGCAACAGATTCAGAATATCCGCTATGAAGTCTATTCTCTGGATGGGCAGGAAACCTATGCGGACGGTAAAGCGGCAGTTCCGGGAAATGGGGAGGACGTAGTGCTGAATCTGGGGAGCGCTCTTCAAGGAGCGCTTCAGGAAGGCGTGCTCAAAGTTGTTCTTGATATGGAAGATGGGAAGAATGTCAGTTATTATACAAGAGTCATCCTGCCGGACGAGCTGGTTGTCTCTGAGTGTCTTTCCTTTGCACAGGATTTCCACGCAAAGGCCCTAGCTCAAGATAAGTCGGCAGGGCTTGAAAGTTATCTGGAGCCGGGGGAAGCAAGTGATAATACGACATATCAGACGGTTAATATTCACTCGGATATTACGCATGTTCTGTGGGGAGAGCTTGCTCCGCAAGTGCTCGGCGACGTAGAGTGGGATATACAGGAGACCAATTCGGTATACACTTCCATTCTGGCGAGATATCAGACTGTATGCAAAGACGAAAATGGGGAGAGCGGAGTTTATAATATCCGCGAATTTTTCCGTGTACGCTCTGTGCAAGGCACAATCTATCTTCTGGATTATAACCGAAATATGGAGAAAGTATTTACGGGAAACGATCAGGCGCTGAGCCAGAGCGGGATCATTTTGGGAACCGCTTCAGAAAATGTCCAATATGAGATGGATAAGGACGAAATGATGGTCGCATTCGTTCAGGATCGTGATCTCTGGCTTTATGATACGAAAGCCTCTGAGTTTACACAGATATTCAGCTTTGCCGATCAGGAAGGTTCGGATGTGCGAAGCAAAAATGACAGGCACAATGTCCGGATTACTGGGGTGGATAGCGAGGGCAACGTCTCATTTGTAGTGTGCGGGTATATGAACCGGGGGGCGCACGAAGGAGAAACGGGTGTCGGCGTTTATTATTTTGACAAGGCGGACTCTCTGGTCACGGAGAAAGCGTTCATCTCCAGCACGAGCGGACCTGCTATAACAGCAGAAACTTTCGGGCAGATAGTGTACTATGCCAAGGAGCAGGATATGCTTTATGCGCTCGTTGGCGGAACGCTATATGAGATCAATATCAAAAATGATGATCAGACGATTCTTGCGGAAGAACTGGAGGACAAGGATTATGTATTGTCAGAGGACGGGCGAATGCTCGCATACAGGACCGTGGGAGAGGATGAAGACGGGGCAGCGATAGAAGTGTTGGATCTGGATAGCGGAGAAGGCTATACCGTGCAGGCAGAGGACGGAGAAGATATACGGCCGCTGGGATTTATAAACGGCGATTTTATCTATGGAAAGATCAATCCTTCAGATAAGGGGCAGGACGTCTCGGGGAGGGAGATCGAACCTATGTATGAGGTAGAGATCCGCAATTCGGAAAATGAGGAAGAAGCCAAATATTCATTCATAGATCAGGGATTGTATACATCAGACATTTTGATCGAGGATAACCTTCTTACTCTGAACCGGGTGGAAAAATCTGGAGACCGTTATCAGACCGCTTCGCAGGAGTATATTACCAATAACACGGAGCGCATGGAAACAAAAGTGACGGTTGAGATATACAGCGCCGATGTGATGGAAAAACAAGTGCGTCTAACATTGTCCGAGGGCGTGGGGGATCTGGAGCCTAAAACAATAAAGGCAGACTTTGCGGCAGATGGAAGGACTCTTACCCTTATGCTTGGAGAAAACAGCGGAGGAATGAAATTCTATGTGTATGGCATGGGCGGTTTTGCAGGGATGTATGACCGGGCAGGAGATGCTGTACAGGAAGCAGAGAGAATATCCGGGGTGGTAGTATCTTCAGATCAGCACTACGTGTGGGAGAAGGGAAACCGTAACCTTTCATATTCCACAGAGACGCCGGTGTTTGTAAAAGAAGGGGATGAGACTTCGCTGGAGGCATGCGAACGGTATATGCAGTCCTATGAGGCGCATCAGATTGATCTGACAGGCTGTACGCTGGAGCAGATACTGTATGTGATCGGCAAAGGGCGCCCGGTGACCGCGCTCATATCGTCTGACCATGCGGTGATGCTGACTGGGTATACGACGACAGATATCACTTACATTGATCCCGACATGGGGCAAGAGTATACGGTTGGCATAAGTACGATGGAGGACATGACAGAGGCGGGAGGAGATGTCTTTATAGGATATATCCGATAGAAACTTTTATAAATAGATATCCGCAGAACTATGGCTGCATCGCGGCTTTGGGGGCGATCCCCTTTACTTGCCGTTTACGCAGTAAAGTTCTGCGGATATTTTGCTTTGTAAAAACAGAAATCTTATGAACGTGCCGCCCGGGAAAACAGTATCCCCTTATATTTGCTTAGCGCTGCGTGCAGGATCAGTCCGAGAACTCCGCAGGAAATGACCTCACCGACACCGACTGTCAGCATCATGAACGGGATTGAAAGAGGAACCATGTAACCGTATCTTAGCACGAATGGTACAATCAGCATATTCGCGATGATCGGGGGAAGGGGAGCGAGATATTTGCTCTTGTTTCTCAGCGTCCGCGTAAATACCGCTCCGATCAGTGTCGCAAGGCTTCCAAAGATAATATCTGGAAGGATACATCCGCCTAGAATGTTGCTGATCAGACAGCCTAAGAACACTCCGGGCACTGCGGCAGGGGTAAATACCGGAAGAATGGTCAGAGCCTCGGATATACGGACCTGTACTTCTCCGTACGCAAAAGGCGCGACAACCAGTGTGACTACAACGTAGATGGCGGCGATCATTGCCGCTTGTGCCATGAAAAGCACGTTGATGTGTTTGAATACGTTCATTTTTCAATTCTCCTTTAGTTTTGTTTTACGTGTGGAAGGTCCCGAACACACGATTCATTTAACGCCGGGAATCGGCGGCAAGCCCGAAAAGACCTTATTTTTATGGGCTTTGCAACGTTGGATAGTATAACACGGCAATAATATAAAATCAAGGAAAGTACCCCAAAAGTATCAAATTAGAAAATAAAAGAATTTAAGCCGCCACTACTGCCAATAGTGACGGCTGTTACATTGTAACACGCTAATGTTATTATCGGGCAAAGCGCTCCCATCTGCTTAAAACGGACTAAACGCCCCTTTCTTATATTTTTTCAGTAAAAAGAGGGCTGCTGCCGACGCACACAACTCACCTGCGGGAAATGAGATCCACACCCCCAGAGCGCCCATTCCTGCCGCGCGGGCAAGTATGAAGCTTAGGGGCACAGTGACGATAAGTTGTCTTAATAGAGAGATGATCAGCGAGTTTTTTCCGTTTCCGAGTGCTTCAAATACTCCTGCATAGATAAGCCCAATGGAGGAAATAAGGAAACCAGAGCTGATTACACGCATAGCCGTGATTCCTGCATCCATAAGGTGGGCATCCGCCTGAAACAAAGAGAGTATCTGGCCGGGGAGGAAAAGGGAAAGCACAGTGCCGATGAGCATCAGGCAGGCGGCGCTTAAGAGGCTGTAACGGATTGTTGCCCTGACCCGCTTATTGTTACCTGCTCCGTAGTTGTATCCAATGATGGGGCGCATCCCCTGAACGATCCCGTTTGCGGGCATGTAGATGAAAGTCTGAAGCTTGAAATACACGCCCAGTACTGCTACATATACCTCGGAGAATGCCGTCAGAATACTGTTGAGTACGCTGATGAGCACGGAAGGGAGCAGGAGCATGATACTGGACGGGATTCCCACACTGTAGATCTGCTTGATGACCATCCGGTCAAAGACCAGATCACGGAGATGAAGTTGTATGGTGTACCGTTTCCTGCGATATGCGACGATATAGAGAAGGAAAGCGCATATCTGTCCAACAACAGTGGCGATGGCGGCTCCCGCTACACCCATTGCAGGAAATCCTAACAGACCAAAGATGAGAATGGGATCAAGGATTATGTTGATCACGCAGCCTGCAGTGAGCATGTACATAGTTACTTTCATCTCGCCGATGCCCTGAAAAATTTTTTCAAATGCGATCTGTAGTAGCGAGCCGAAAGACAGGCACAACACGATGCGGGTGTAGGCGCACGCGTCTTCCAGTACAGCAGGGTTATCTGTAAACATAGAGAGAAAAGACCGTGTAACAAAAATACCTGCAAGGATGAACAATATGCAGTGGAATACGGTGAGCGCCAGCCCGACAACTGCGGCCCGGTTTGCTTTCTCCTGATTCTCCGAACCCAGATGTATGGAGATGGAGGAGCTGATGCCCACGCCAATGCCAACCGCCACGGAGGTGGCTGCGTTCTGGAGCGGGAAAGCAAGAGAAACAGCAGTGAGTGCCTCGGTTCCAAGACGCGATACATAGATACTGTCGACGATGTTGTAGAGAGATTGGATAAGCATGGACAGCATCATGGGAACAGACATGGAAATCAGCAGGGAAAATACAGGGCGTGTCCCCATAAAATTATTTTTCTTTTTCATAAATATAAGTTCCTTTCCCAAGAATAAAAGCGATGTTAGGTCAGCCTTTAAGCAGGCGGTCAATGATCCTTGACGCTTCGCTTCTTGTCAGTGTATCCGTATTCCATTCCGGCTGGATACCCTTCCTTCTAATAAGGTTTTCTAAAAGTGTGAGCTGTTTGGCTGTGGCGGGCTGAGGCTGCCTTACTTTATATGTAAGCTGTACTGGTTTGAATAGTTTTGGATCGATGTCCTCAAAATAATGTGCCAGTGTCTGATAGAGCTTTGCCGTGGCAAGGGCGTCGTGATAAGCCCGGTGCGCCGCTTTGTTCTTGATATGGTAATGGGCGCACAGACTTCCCAGGCTTTTTGATTCCATGTCGGCATGTACTTTCTTCGCAATCTTCAGTGTATCAATTCCCATTTTTTCAAATGCCAGCCCTTCTTTTACAGCGCTATATTTTATAAAACTGTAATCAAAGATTACATTATGTCCGATGAGTACGTCATCTTCGCAGAATTCAAGAAAATCGCTGACGACCCCGGAACGGTTTCTGGCGCCGGCCACCATCTCATCCGTGATACCGGTAAGACTTGTGATCGCGGGGGAGATGGGAGATAAGGGACGGATAAATTCTATAAATCGCTCCGCAACCTTCCCGTCCCGGACTTTCAGTGCGCCGATCTCTATGATCTCGTTTTCTGCAGGATCAAGTCCTGTCGTTTCAATGTCAAATGCAATATATGAACGTAGCATAATGTGTTGCCGCTCCTTTCAGATATATCAGGTGTCACGTCAGCCATTATAATATATTTTGTCGGAAAATAACAGAAAATACGGAGGATTGACCTATAATACAAAATAGATTGATCTTTTTTAACCTAAATTTATAATCTGATTCTAAAAATAATAAAATTTCTATAAAATATATCATTTACATTTTATAGCCGAGTGATATACTGTTGTAATGTGTTAAAGTATTTCCTATTTAAAGGAAAAGGAGGGTTTAACTTATGATAACATTTATCATTGGTCTCGTTATCCTTTTTGTAGGGTCTGCACTCTACGGAAAGTTCTGCGAGAAAGTATTTGGTCCTGATGACAGGAAAACTCCTGCCTATACAAAACAGGATGGTATCGACTATGTTCCTATGAAAGAGTGGAAGAACAGCCTGATCAACCTGTTAAATATCGCGGGGACAGGACCGATCCTTGGACCGATCCAAGGTATCCTGTTCGGACCGATTGCGTTTATCACGATACCTATCGGAAACGTCATCGGTGGAGCAATGCACGATTATTTTTCGGGAATGATCTGCCTGCGTGACGGTGGCACACAGATGCCGACTATGATCCGCAGGTACAGTAACAAGGGCGTCTATACAGTTTATCAGATTTTCTGCAGCCTGCTGCTTCTTCTGGTAGGCGCAGTGTTCATCTATACACCTGGAGATATTGCTGCGACACAGGTATTTGGATTTGACGGTGCTGCCACATCTGTATCCACATGGGTAATCTATGGCGTGATCTTTGCATACTATCTGATTGCGACAGTATTTCCGATTGACAAAATCATCGGACGTATTTATCCGGTTTTCGGCGCGGTCCTTCTGTTCTCTGCGTTAGGCGTGTTTATCGGACTTTTTGTTCACGGATATCCGCTGACAGAACTGTGGGATGATTGGAATGGAGGACTGGTGGCATACGGTGATTATTTTGATGCAAACCACTTTATCCCGATTTTCTTCATTACAGTAGCGTGCGGTATTCTTTCGGGATTCCACTCTACACAAACGGCGATTATTTCCCGTACGATGAAGAGCGAGAAGCAGGGACGTATGACATTCTACAACATGATGACGCTGGAAGGATTCATCGCTATGGTGTGGGCGGCTGGCGCTATGGGTATCTATAACCTTGGGATTCAGGCGGCGGACGCTTCTCTGGCGACGGCGTCTATCGGCGTGATCTGCCGAGATCTTCTTGGTCCGATAGGAGGTATCATCGCGATTGTCGGAGTTATCGTGCTTCCTATTACATCAGGAGATACAGCGCTTCGATCTCTTCGTCTTGCGATTGCCGATGCGTTCCATCTGGATCAGACGAAAAAAGCGAAACGTCTTGGACTTGCAGCGGTAATTTTTGCGCTTGTGGCAGTGATCCTTGTATTTGCAAAGATCAATGCGGACGGTTTCAATATTCTGTGGAGATACTTTGCATGGTCTAATCAGTCTCTGTCTCTGTTCGCATTCCTTGCGATCACTGTGTGGATGTTTGAGACGGGCAGAGCGAAATATGTGTGGATTCCGCTCATTCCGGGTGCGTGGTACACGTTTATTACGGTTACATATATCGTCAACGCAAAGATCGGCTTTAACGTGCCGTGGATGGCGGCATATATTATCGGTGTCGTCGCGGCAGCGGCTTATGTGGCAATCCTTGTATGGTATGGCAAGAAACGCTCGCAGATGAAAGCAAGGAAAAGCGGGTCTGCAGAATGATCAAAGACCATATGATTAAAATGAAATAAGATAGCATACAACTATATAAGACGATGAATACAGCCTGTGTCTGCCATGTTCCCGGGGAAGGGAATCTGCCAGATGCAGGCTGTTTTCTGTATGAATACAGAGATTGTTTCCTATGGAAATACACCGTTTAAATTGATTTTTTGCGGCATATGCCATATAATGTCTGCATGACACGGTACCGGAGCAATCCCGACGCAGGTGCGGGATGTTCACATTGACCGGAAAAGAGTTAGGAAGCGGTGTATGCGGTCCTGTCAAATACAAAAAAGGAGAGAGCAGCCTATGTTGGAAGGAAAGACTGTCCTGCTGGGAGTGTCAGGCAGCATCGCCGCCTATAAAACGGCATATCTGGCGAGCGCGCTGAAGAAACTGAAGGCGGACGTCCATGTACTGATGACGCCCAATGCGGTGAATTTCATCAACCCCATTACTTTTGAGGAACTCACCGGGAATAAATGTCTGGTGGACACGTTTGACCGGAATTTTGAGTACAGTGTGGAGCATGTGTCTCTGGCGAAGAAGGCGGATGTAGTCATGATTGCCCCGGCCAGTGCCAATGTGATCGGAAAGATCGCTCACGGGATCGCTGACGACATGCTGACTACAACGGTGATGGCGTGCGGATGTAAGAAGATTATCGCTCCTGCTATGAACACGCGCATGTTCGAAAATCCCATCGTTCAGGACAACATAAACACGCTGAAAAAGTATGGGTATGAAGTAATCAGCCCGGCTGTGGGGTACCTTGCGTGCGGGGATACCGGAGCGGGAAAGATGCCGGAGCCGGAACTTCTGTTGGAATACATCCTTCAGGAAGCAGCCTGCGACAAGGATATGAAAGGGCTTAAAGTACTCGTGACGGCAGGACCCACAAAAGAAATGATCGACCCGGTGCGGTATATTACGAACCATTCCACAGGAAAGATGGGATACGCCATCGCGCGTGTGTGTGCGCGCCGCGGAGCGGAGGTGACGCTCGTAAGCGGGCAGACCGCTTTAAAAGCGCCGGAGTTTGTTCATACGGTGTGGATCACATCGGCAAAAGAGATGTTCAACGAAGTGATCGCCCGGGCGGAAGATCAGGATATCATCATAAAGGCAGCGGCGGTTGCCGATTACCGTCCAAAGCAGATAAGCTCTGAGAAGATCAAGAAAGAGAACGCCCAAACTGGGCAGGAGGAAGAAAAGATTCTCGCACTTGAGCGCACGGGCGATATTCTCGCGTATCTTGGGGAGTATAAAAGAGCCGGGCAGTTCCTCTGCGGATTTGCCATGGAGACACAGAACCTGCTTGAGAATGCGCGTAGAAAATTAGAGAAAAAGCATCTTGATATGATTGTTGCCAACAGTCTTAGAGAAGAAGGCGCGGGTTTTGGTGGCGACACGAATGTGGCGACGCTGGTCACAGAGGATGAGGAAGTTTCACTCGGGAAGATGTCGAAAGAGGAGACAGCCGCACACATCCTTGATAAAATCCTTGCACAGATGAAAAGCAGGGGAAGGGAAGACTAAATATCTATACCGGGCGCTATGTGCCCGGAGAAACAATTTGACAACGAAGCAGAAGAAGTTATCTCTTCTGCGCCAAAAGTATTGTATCTCGTATGAGAATGATAACAAGGAGGCAGTTATGAACAATTCTACAAATTCTAAGAAACAGGAAGTTGGAAGATTCAGTACGGCAGGAATGGTTCAAGTAGCCATATTCGGCGCTATCATATGCCTTATGGCATTCACCCCGTATCTGGGGTATATCCCTCTTGGGTTCACAAGGGCGACAATCCTTCATATTCCAGTTATTATCGCATCGATCCTGCTGGGACCGAAAAAAGGAGCGGCGCTTGGATTCCTGTTCGGGCTTACCAGCCTGATCAATAATACGATGAATCCCACGCCGACTTCATTTGTATTTACACCATTTTACAGTCTGGGCGATATAAGCGGTGGCATCGGCAGCCTTATCATCTGCTTTATCCCTAGGATGCTGGTGGGTGTGGTTCCACATTTCGTGTACAAGCTGGCGCTGCGTTTCACAAGAGAGGAGACTAGGAAGAAAGGCGTGTCAGGCATCGGGCTGATCCTCTCGGGCGTGGCGGGTTCGCTGGTCAATACGCTGCTTGTTATGGGCCTGATACTTGTGTTTTATAAAGAGGCATATGCGGTTGCAAGGGAAATTGCCGTGTCAACGGTTTACACGGCGATTCTGTCTCTGATTGGAATAAACGGCGTGCCGGAAGCTATTATAGCCGGCGTACTTACGCTGTTTATAGGCAGAGTACTCTTAAAGAAAAATGTAAGGGAAAGGCTGGGTATAAAAAATGATCTTGGCTATTGATATCGGAAATACAAATATTGTTATTGGCTGTATCGAGGGAAAAGAGTGTGCTTTTGTGGAACGTCTTTCCACGGTGCGGACCAAAACGGAACTAGAATACGCCATTGACATCAAGAATGTACTGGACATTTATCATATCGAAAGAGAGCAGCTGGAAGGGGGAATAATCTCTTCTGTTGTTCCTCAAATTACGACTGTAGCAAAGCTGGCGGTCGAGAAAATCTTAAAAAAGGAACCTCTTGTCGTAGGAGCGGGCATTAAGACAGGGCTGAATATCCAGATCGACAACCCAGTGCAGCTTGGGAGCGATCTTGTAGTGGATTCCGTGGCAGGGATCGCTGAGTATCCGGTCCCGCTTCTGATTTTTGATATGGGGACGGCAAATACGGTATGCGTGATCGACAAGAATAGGAACTACGTCGGCAGCATGATTTACCCTGGCATTGAGGTGTCATTAAATTCTCTTACTGCAAATGCCTCTCAGCTTGGGGGGATCGGCATCGAAGTACCGGAGCACATCATCGGGAAAAATACGATAGATTCAATGAAGAGCGGGATGATATACAGTTCTGCGGCGGCGATTGACGGTATTATTGACCGGCTTTCAGAAGAATTGGACGGAGAGGTTACGGTAGTGGCGACAGGCGGTCTCGCAGGGAAAATAGTGCCCCACTGCAGACGTAACATCATTTTGGACGATGATCTGTTGCTTAAAGGTCTGGAAGTGATCTATCGGAAAAATAGAAAAGAAAAAGCCGATGCGGGGCAGACTTATTGTTAAATAATTAACGATAAATTTATATTAAAAAAAATAGTTAAAAATTGCACAAAATTTTCCTTGAGGGGTTACATTTCCTATTTTGTTGGTGTATAATGACAGCATCGAAAGCGAAATATCATATCAAGGAGGGCTATATTTATGAAACTTGAAGAAAAAAACATTATCGTGAAACGTCCGTACAAATCCGTTTACAAATGTGATGACAGTATTGTCAAGGTATTTTTGGAGACACATCCGAAGTCAGATGTTTTCAATGAGGCTCTGATCACTGCCCGTATCGAGGAGACAGGACTTGATATCCCGAAAGTGAAGGGAGTTACGCAGATCGATGGCAAATGGGCCATTGAGATCGAGTTCAAAGCTGGAAAAACTCTCGAAGAGATGATGAATTCCGATAAGAAGAACATCGAGAAATATATGGAGGACTTTGTAGATCTTCAGCTTCAGGTACATGGAAAGACATCCCCGCTGCTCAAGGGGATGAAAGACAAGTTCTCCCGCCAGATCAATAGTTTGAAAGAACTGGACGCTACAACAAGGTATGAGCTTCTTACACGGCTTGAGAGTATGCCGAAGCACAACAAGGTATGCCACGGTGATTTTAACCCGAGCAATGTGATCGTCGGAAAGAACGGCAAGATGACGGTTGTCGACTGGGCGCATGCTACACAGGGAAATGCAAGTGCGGACGCGGCTATGACCTATCTTCTCTTCGCGCTGAAGGATCAAGAGACGGCAGATCTGTATCTGAATATCTTCTGTAAGAAGAGTGATACGGCAAGACAGTACGTGCAGCAGTGGCTGCCGATTGTGGCGGCTGCACAGCTTACAAAGGATAATGAGCTGGAGAAAGATTTCCTTATGAAATGGATCGACGTGATCGATTATCAATAGAATATAAAAAGGTTGGTAAAAAATTCAGCACAGGCAGTTACCTGTGCTGAATTTTTTTATGGCTTTACAGTGGTTATCCGTATTTTACCATGTGGAGAAAAAAAGATTGTCCCCGATTACAATTCCGTCCCTGCTCGTAGAAGGCGCATACAGAAAATAGTAACAATGAGAAACTGCTGCAAGGCGGGCACCATTGACTGCGTCCTGTGCCACTTGCCTGGATAGAGAAGTCGGGCCGGAGTTCAATACATTTTGAAGACGGCCTGTCCGTACAGGTTCAAACTGTCCGCTTGCGTAGATGACCCCGCTGATCGAGTTTGGGAAACGGGGGCTTTGTACGCGGTTCATGATCACGGTAGCGACCGCAAGCAGAGAATTATAGTCCTGTACCGCTTCACACTGAATAATTGCAGCGAGTAAAGTGACGTCATCAGCAGAGACATTTATGGCGCCGCCATTGGTGACAGATCCTCCGCCCGAGGAAGATGTCTGCCATGTTTCCTGCTCTGCTGTAATGCGAGCGGCTTCTGCCTCTTTTGCGGCCTCCAGCTTCGCCTGTACAATGGCAAGATCCGTTGCGGTGGCGTCTGCCTTTGCCTGTAATTCAGCTTTTCTTGTGTCAAGATCTGTCTTCAGATCAGCGAGTAAAGCTTGCTGGGATTCTAAAGTAGCCTTCTGTTCTTCGATCTCTTGATGGACCTTTTTCAAATCCTCTAAAGCGTTTCTGTCATATTCGCTCAGATTTTCTATGAAATCCGCTTTGTTAAGGAAATCCGTCATGTTCTCTGCAGAGAAAAGCATCTGCAGCAGAGAGGCGTTTCCGTTTTCGTACATATATTTGATGCGGTTTTTCATATCTGAGTATTGGTTCTTTTCATCCGCTTCCGCAGCAGCCAGAGCATCGGTAGTACGAACGATCTCACTGTCCAGAATCTCGATCTGCATCTGCGCTGTCTCAATCTCGCTGTTCAGCGCGAGGATGTCCTCGTTGATACCCGATAGCTCACTCTGGAGAGAAGAACTCTGGTTTTCCAAGGAGGAAATATCCTCGTCAGCAAAAGAAGGGAAAACTGAAAGTACAATTGCGAGGGAGCAGAACAGAGCAACCCCTGTCTGAATCCAACGTTTTTTGCAAATTTTCATATCTCTTGATTCCTTTCTTAATACGATTGTTAAGCCGTGGGAAATCATTATACTACAAATTGCACGATTTGGCAAACTCTGATACAATGTGTTATAAACAGTTCGGTTATACAGCCAATGTGAAGGAAAAATAAGCGCACATATTTTCACAAGCGGAGCGCGTTTCGCTAATCGTGCGTACTGTGCGTGAACTATGTATAGAAGAGATTTAGGAGAAATATGGAACGGATATGGAACATATGATAAAAATGGCAGGATTTGATCTGGACGGAACGCTTCTGACAGATAGAAAAGAACTGACTTCCCGTACAAGAAAGGCTCTGGAGAAGGCGATCCAAAAAGGGGTGATTGTCCTTGTCGCGACAGGGCGGCCGTGGATGGGAGTGCCGGAGGAACTGCAGAATTTGCAGGGAATACGCTACGCCCTGACTTCCAACGGCGCGCGGGTTATTGACACGGGCAGAAACAAGGTGCTTTTTGAGCATCTGCTTGAGCCCGGACCAGCAAAAAAAGCATTGGAAATCTGCGGGAAGTATGATACTCTACAAGAGATCTATTTTGACGGGCAGGGATATGCTCAGGCGGAAAAGATGAAATATGTGGAGCGTTACCATAGAAATCCGAGCATGTGGGAATATACGAGAAAGACAAGAATCCCTGTGGAGGATCTTTATTCCCTGTTGGAGCAGGAAAACAGAGGCCTTGATAAGGTTCAGGCATTGTTTGCCGATATGGATGAACGCCGGAGAGCATGGGAAGAACTCTCCATGGAAGAAGATCTGGAACTCGTTGGATCGCTAGGCTATAATATTGAGATCAATGCTAGAGGTGTAAACAAGGGAACCGCGCTTGTGGAACTGGGACGTATGCTCGGGATTAAGCGGGAAGAGATCATGGCGTGTGGGGATGGCGACAATGACACAGCCATGCTTCGCGAAGTCGGATTTGGCGTAGCTATGGGAAATGCTGAGGAAGAGATAAAACAAGCGGCGGATTACGTTACGCTGACAAATGAAGACGAAGGCGTGGCATATGCTATAGAAAAATTTATTCTCGGAGGAGGAGAAGGGGTATGTTAGAGATCTTAAAGGCAGTCATATTCGGAATTGTGGAGGGAATCACGGAGTGGCTTCCGGTCAGCAGTACAGGGCATCTGATTCTTCTGGATGAACTCTTGAAATTAAAGCAGGGCGACGCGTTTTTCGAGATGTTCGAGGTAGTCATCCAGCTTGGAGCCATTCTGGCCGTGGTCGTAATCTATTTTCATAAGCTGAACCCGTTCTCTTCGAGAAAAACGCAGAAGCAAAAGATGATGACGATCCAGCTCTGGGTGAAAGTATTGATTGGTTGTCTTCCGGCGGGCATTGTAGGCCTTCTCTTCAACGATACGATAGATAAATATCTGTACCACTGGTATGTGGTTGCAGCGATGCTGATTATTTACGGCGTGCTGTTTATCGTGGTAGAGAACCGGCAGAAGGGGGTGGAGCCGAAAGTGACAAAGATTTCCCAGCTCACCCTTCCCATGCTTCTGATGATCGGTGTATTTCAGATGCTGTCGATGATACCCGGCACGTCCCGTTCCGGTGCGACGATTGTGGGAGCCATTTTGATCGGTGTGTCAAGGAGTGTGGCGGCGGAGTTTACATTTTTCCTTGCCATCCCAGTCATGTTTGGCGCCAGCGGGCTGAAGCTGATTAACTTCGGTTTTCACTATACGCCGATGCAGGTGGCTATCCTTCTGGTGGGCGTAGTAGTGTCGTTCTTTGTATCCATCGTGGCGATAGAGTTCTTGATGAAATACATAAAGAAGCATGATTTTAAAGTGTTTGGTTATTACCGCATTGTTCTCGGAATTATCGTACTTTTGTATTTCGGAATTACAGCTCTTCTTGCATAAACTTGCATAAAAATGCAAAAAAGGCTTGTATTTTATACAAAACGTGCTAGAATATGAAAATGGCATATATATAATGAAGAACGAGAATAATGATGGAGGAATGAAAGATGAAGAAGTTATTAGCAGCGGCTCTGTGTGCCACACTTGTTGCGGGTATGGTATCAGGATGCGGAAGCAACGGAAATGATACAGACGGAAGCGATGCGGGCAGCAGTGCGAAGACAGCAAAAGTTATAGAGATCGATCTGACAGATGAGCAGTACGCATTTGGTGTTGATCAAGATCAGCCAGAGCTTCTTGAGCAGGTGAATACATTTATCAATAAGATCAAAGAGGACGGAACTCTGGATGAGATCTGTGACAAATACTTCGGAGGCGGTGAGCCGACAGAAGTACAGTCTGCGGAACTTGACACATCCAAGGATCAGCTTGTCGTTGCGACAAACGCAGCTTTTGAGCCGTTCGAGTACACAAAGGGTGACGCTTATCTTGGTATAGATATGGAGATTGCGGCTCTTCTTGCTGAGGAGCTTGGGCAGGAGCTGGTAATCCAGAACATGGATTTCGATGCGGTCTGCCTTTCCGTAGGACAGCATAAATGCGACATCGCCATGGCAGGTCTTACGGTTAATGAGGAGAGAGAAGAGTATGTAACCTTCTCTGATTCTTATTATTCGGCTTCCCAGAGACTGGTTGTTCCAAGCGACGACACGAATTTTGACGATTGCACGACTGCCGATGAGGTTGCCGCGAAGTTGGGCGAACTGACAGCAGACGACAAGATCGGCGTACAGCAGGGAACAACGGCAAACTACTATGTAAATGGTGATGAGGAATGGGGCTTCCCGGGACTTCCGGCTGAATGTGTAACATACAAGAGCGGTTCTCTTGCGATTCAGGATATGCTTAATGGCAAGGTGAACTACGTGATCATCGACGCGGCTCCGGCCGATGCGATCACAAAAGCGATCAACGAGATGCAGTAGATGTGAATTTATAAGCATAAAAACAAGACTGAAATGAGAAGGAAAATGCAGGCATCAGTAAAGTCTATCATAGGTGCAGGTATTTTCCTTCTTTTAAGAAGGGAAAACAATGGGTAATTTTGGTCAGAAAATTGATAGGTTTATAGAGATCTTCATAGATGCCAACGGCTATGTGAAGGTGGTTGAAGGGTTAAGAAATACGCTTTTTATCGCAGTTTGTGGTCTGCTGATCGGTATTCTTATCGGTACGCTCATCGCAACAGTGAGGGTGATTCCCAAGTATAAGGTACTCCCGAGAGTGCTCAATGGTTTCTGTAGCTTCTATGTGGGACTGTTCCGCGGAACGCCTATGGTAGTGCAGCTCCTCGTGTTCCATTTTGTGTTGTTCCCGCTCTGGGGATGGAATATTACACCGGTTCAGGTATCAATCATTGTATTTGGGTTAAACAGTGGCGCTTACATATCAGAAATTATGCGAAGCGGTATCCAGTCTGTTGATCCGGGGCAGATGGAAGCAGGGCGCGCTGTGGGCTTAAGTTTTGGAGCGAGCATGACAAAGATTGTGATTCCGCAGGCAGTGAAGAATATCTTGCCCACACTGGGAAATGAATTTATCGCGCTGATAAAGGAGACGTCTGTGGTAAGCTTTGTAGGAGCGGCTGACCTTTATGTGGCGTTCAGCTATATCGCGAGCAACAGCTACGAGTACATGGTGCCGTACCTTGTAATGGCGATGATTTACATTGTTCTCGTACTGATCATCACATTGCTTATAAAATTATTGGAAAGGAGCCTGAGGAAGAGTGATAGACGTAATTGATCTTAGGAAAAGCTTTGGAAATCTCGAGATTTTAAAGGGCATCAGCATCACGATCAACAAAGGCGACATCGTGGCTGTATTAGGACCGTCGGGCTCGGGGAAAAGTACCTTCCTTAGGTGCTTAAACTGTATGGAGGACCCTACATCGGGCAGCATTATATTCAAAGGCGTGGACATTGCAGATATGAAAGTGGATATCAATCTCCACCGCCGCCATATGGGAATGGTGTTCCAGCACTTTAATCTGTTTAACAACAAGACAGTACTTCAGAATATCATGATGGCTCCTGCATATCTTCGCTGCAAAGATCTGAAAAAGGCGAAGAGGCAGAACCGGATGACGGGCTTTAAAAACCTTTTCCGCAAGGAGAAGCAGGAACTCATCCCCATCACTACAACGAAAGACCAGATCAAAACCGAGGCGAAGGAGCAGGCTATGGAACTTCTGAGAAGGATCGGGCTGGAGGATAAGGCAGATGCTTATCCGTCTACCTTGTCGGGAGGCCAGAAGCAGAGAGTGGCGATCATCCGCTCCCTCGCGATGAATCCGGATGTGATCCTCTTTGATGAGCCTACCTCGGCTCTTGACCCGGAGATGGTGGGGGAAGTGCTTGAACTGATGAAAGAGCTTGCACAGGAAGGGATGACCATGGTGGTTGTCACACATGAGATGGGCTTCGCCCGTGAGGTGGCTTCCAGAGTTCTCTTTATGGATGATGGTCAGATCTTAGAGGAAGCGGCTCCGCAGGAGTTCTTTGACAACCCGAAGGATGAACGGCTCAAAGAGTTCTTGTCTAAGATCCTGTAAGAATAGTAGAATATACGTCGAAATCATACGCCGGGCATACCTTGAGGCCAAGTCTTTGGACGCCGAGACAGTATAGTTCCGGCGTATTTGTATGCCGTGCGTATCTGGAGGGTGAGATTATGGAAGAAAACAGGAATCGGGAGCGCGATTAAAGAAATGCGATCAAAGGAACAGGAGTAAAAGGGCAGATGAAATATGAAAGGATACAAAAAGCAGTATTTATAGAACGCCCAAACCGCTTTATTGCCTATGTGGAGTTGGACGGGAAAAAGGAGACGGTCCATGTGAAGAACACTGGACGGTGTGCGGAACTTTTGCGGCCCGGTGCGGTAATCTATCTCCAGGAAAGTGACAATCCGGACAGAAAGACAAAATGGGATTTGATCGCAGTGGAAAAACCTTTGGAGAACGGGCATGGATACCGCCTCATAAATATGGACTCTCAAATCCCAAATAAAGTAGTTGCAGAGTGGATCGGGCAGGGAGGTTTTTTCCCTCAAGTGACATTGATAAGGCCGGAGACAACATACGGGAATTCCCGGTTTGATCTATATGTAGAGGCGGGAAATACAGAGGCGGAGAAACGCCGTATCTTTATCGAGGTGAAAGGAGTTACTCTGGAGGAGGATGGCGTGTGCCGTTTTCCTGACGCTCCGAGTGACCGGGCGGTGAAGCATCTAGAAGAGATGATCCGGGCGAAGAAGGACGGTTATGAGACATATGTGTTCTTCGTGATCCAGATGAAGGGTGTTCGGTATTTCACCCCAAACACTGACACCCACCCCGAATTTGCAGAGGCCTTGAAAAAGGCTAAGGCGGCGGGGGTGGAAATTCTTGCGTATGACTGTAAGGTGACGCCGGACAGTATTGTGGCGGATGAGCCGGTGGAGGTGGTCTTGAGAAGCCCGAGGCTAAAAGAGTGCGCTCCTCTCCTCATGGAATGGTTTGCCGCGAACAAACGGGACTTGCCATGGCGAAGGCGGATGGACGCTTACCGGGTGTGGATCTCTGAGATTATGCTCCAGCAGACGAGAGTGGAGGCAGTGAAGCCTTACTACGAAAGGTTTTTAAAAGAGCTGCCGGATGTGAAAGCTTTAGCGGAGGTTTCAGAGGACCGCCTTTTAAAACTGTGGGAGGGACTCGGATACTACAACCGGGCAAGAAACTTAAAGGAAGCGGCGTGCCAGATCATGGAAGAACACGGCGGGGTATTCCCCGAGACTTATGAGGAGATCCGCGCTCTCAAAGGGATCGGCAGTTATACGGCAGGAGCGGTGAGTTCTTTCGTGTATGATATCCGTAAACCGGCGGTGGACGGCAACGTGCTGCGCGTGGTGACACGGATCACGGCGGATGCAGACGATATCACCAAGGCGGGGACAAAGACGAAGATCGAGGCTGATGTAGAAGAAGTAATCCCAAAGAGCCATGCGGGAGATTTTAACCAGAGCCTGATCGAGCTGGGAGCTTTGGTTTGCGTGCCGAACGGAGAACCAAAGTGCGGGGAGTGTCCTGTAAGCCATCTGTGTCTTGCCTACGAACAGGGTAGGGAGATGGAATTCCCGGTGAAAGCGAAAGCAAAGGGAAGAAGGATCCAGAAGCGCACTGTCCTGATCTTCCGGGACAACGATAAGACGGCGATCCGGAAACGCCCCGATACCGGACTGCTGGCAGGAATGTATGAGTTTCCAAGCGTGGAAGGGCACCTGCGGCAAGCGGAAGTCATAGAGTATGGCAAGAGGCTGGGGCTTATGCCTGTCCGCGTGAAACGTCTGGAAAATGCGAAGCATATTTTCAGTCATGTGGAGTGGCATATGACCGGGTATGAGATCGTGGTAGATGAACTGGAGCAGCATATGAGAGGGGCTGGCAGGGAGAAAGGGGAAGAGGATATAATCTTTGCCGATATTCAGGAGCTGAAAGAGTATTACCCTATGCCGTCGGCATTTGAGGCGTACTGCCCGGTATAAGATGGAGGGCAGAGAGGGATGCGCCCAATACCGAGCTCACTCTGTTTTCTTGAAACATGGGCGGGAGCGTGGTATAATGTACGCGAACACGGGGAATCAAGCGACGCGAAGCGGTATTTGATTCCTGTGCGCGAACCATGATGGCGCTGAGCAGAGTCATGGTATAGTGAGCGCGAAAGTGGCAAGTGAAACAGGAGAAAGATGAGCAGTATGAAAGAACAGATACAGATATCCAAACAACAGCAGAAATCCCGGGAGACAAAGGAGAAGATATTTCAGGCGGCAAAGCGTATTCTCCAGAAAAAGGGATACGAGGAATTATCTATTAAAAATATATGCGAGGAAGCAGGGGTTTCCAATGGGAGCTTTTATCATCATTTTAAAACAAAGGATGATCTGCTATCCTATTATATCGAGGATCAGCCTCAGATAGATCCGAATCTTCTGGAGCTGCCGGACAGTGTAGCTGGAGTGAGGGAAGGCATCATTCAGGTGTATATGAATTATGTAAGGTATTGTCAGGAACTGGGAGTTGAGTTCATGGCAGAGTACTACGATACGAAAAATCAGGCGCTCAACGCTTCCATCCGCACGGAGAGGCCGTATCCGATCGTGACCGTCCAGACTTATGTGGAGAAGGCAGTCGAAGCGGGAATCGTGCGCCTTAATGAAGAGATCGATGAGTTTACCACGGATATCCGTATGATCGTCATTGGAAATGTGTTTGAGTGGTGTATTAAACACGGTCAGGCTGATTTTGAGGGAAATATGAGCCGGTCTTTGGGGAAATATCTGGATGCCGTACTCAGCCCCGGAAATAAGGGGGCTTAAGGCAATGGAAGCGGAATATGATTTTATCGTAAATCCAAGAGCCCGTTCAGGAATGGGAGATATGATCTGGCGGATGTTGGAACCAGAACTGAAAAAAAGACGTATCATTTACCGGGTACATATGACGCAAAGGCGGGGACACGCTGAAAAGATAGCGGGAACGCTCACTTCTGACGGCAGCAGGCGCACGCTGGTCGTGCTTGGAGGGGATGGAACCATCAATGAGGTTGTGAACGGAATCTGTTTTCCTAAGCGGGCGACTCTCGGATATATACCCATTGGATCCAGTAATGATTTTGCAAGAGGGCTGGGGCTCCCTACAGATCCGAAAGAAGCGCTTCGCGTTGTGCTGGAACCGCAGAAGGTGATTGGTATGGATATCGGGGTGCTCGACTGTAAGAAGCCGAGGCGCTTTCTTGTGAGCGCGGGGATTGGATTTGACGCGGCGGTCTGTCATGAGGTGTGCGTATCCCGTTTGAAGATCCTGCTCAATAAAATCGGATTAGGAAAATTAAGCTATGCGGCGGTTGCTCTGGACCGGCTCATGAAAGACCATCCGGTGCGCATGACGCTGACCCTGCCGGACGGAGAGAAAAAAGTATTTGAAAAGACGTATTTTGCCGCGTTTATGAATCTGCCTTACGAGGGTGGGGGATTCCGATTCAGCCCGGAGGCGTCGCCGGAGGACGGGGCGCTCGATGTGGTGGTGGCGCACGGCTTGTCCGTGCTAAAGATCCTGTTCCTGCTCCCTCTGGCATTTTTGGGAAAACATGTCGGGTTTAAAGGGATCTCTATTCTCAGGTGTAAAAGCGTACAAGTGGAGGCGGAAGCGGCCCTTCCTCTACACACAGACGGGGAGCCGGGTTTCTTAAGCAGGAGTACCAAAGCCGCGGTTCTAGAAGAAAAGCTGAACGTGATTGCGGGATAGCTCAAGAAACAAAAGATTTCATAAAGGTTTTGTGAACATAGTTGTTGTGTATTTTAAATCGTGATACAATGATTGCGGGCAGAGGGAATGACACGGTAGTAACATACAGGGGATAAGAAAAAAGAGACAGATCCGTAGTTAAAAGGGGCGTTATTATTATGAAACAGAAAAACAAGTTCACGGAATTTCTGGGGAAATATAAACATGCGTGGGTGTTCTTATACATCCTAATCTATATGCCGTGGTTTTTATATCTGGAAAGACATGTCACAACGCAGTATTATGTAATCCAGACTGAGTTTGACCAGCATCTTCCGTTTATTGAATATTTTATCGTGCCGTATCTGATGTGGTTTGCTTTTATTGCGGCGGCATTTTTATACTTCTTTTTTACCGATGTGCCGGGATTTTACAGAATGGCAAAGTTCATGTTCACAGGTATGACGGTATTTCTTATTATATCTACGATCTTTCCGAACGGTCAGGATCTAAGACCTGTTGTGTTCGAGAGTGATAATATTTTTGTAGATATGGTGCGGATGCTGTATCGGGCAGATACATGTACCAATGTATTTCCAAGCCTGCATGTGTTTAATTCATTGAGCGTGTGTATTGCAGTACATGAGAGCGAGTCGCTTAGAAGGCGCCGATGGGTATGCGCAGGCGTTTATATCATGGCGGGGCTTATTATTCTTGCCACAGTATTTTTAAAGCAACATTCCATTATCGACGGAATGGGCGCCGCTTTTATGGCGTATGTGCTGTACCAGTTTGTGTATGCGCCGCAGAAGAGGCATTCTGTGCAGTATGCGAAGCAGAAAAGGGCGCTTATGCAAAATAAATAGAGGTATCAGGAGGAAAAAGAGAGATGAAGAAAATTATGCTTACCGGGGATCGTCCCACGGGCAGGCTCCATGTGGGGCATTATGTGGGATCGCTGAAACGGCGGGTAGAGCTTCAGAATACAGGAGATTTCGACGAGATTTTTATTATGATCGCGGACGCGCAAGCCCTGACGGACAACGCGGATAATCCTGAGAAAGTACGTCAGAATATCATAGAAGTGGCGTTGGACTATATGGCATGCGGGCTTGATCCGGAGAAATCCACCTTATTTATTCAGTCACAGATCCCGGAGCTGTGCGAGCTGTCTTTTTATTACATGAACCTTGTGACAGTTTCCAGACTGCAGCGCAATCCCACAGTAAAGGCTGAGATTCAGATGCGAAACTTTGAGGCGAGCATTCCGGTTGGATTCTTCACGTATCCTATTAGTCAGGCGGCGGACATTACGGCATTTAAGGCGACGACGGTTCCAGTTGGTGAAGATCAGATGCCGATGATCGAGCAGACAAAGGAGATCGTGCACAAGTTTAACTCTGTCTATGGAGAGACGCTCGTGGATCCGAAAATCCTTCTTCCCGATAACGCGGCGTGCCTGCGCCTGCCGGGGATTGATGGGAAGGCGAAGATGAGCAAGTCTTTGGGTAATTGTATCTATCTTTCCGAGGAACCGGAAGATATCAAAAAGAAAGTATTCAGTATGTTCACAGATCCGGGGCATATCCGTATTGAAGATCCGGGCAAGCTGGAAGGGAACACAGTGTTCACTTATTTGGATGCGTTCTGCAGGCCAGAGTATTTCCCGGAGTTCCTGCCAGAATATGAGAACCTTGACGAGCTGAAAGCCCATTATCAGAGAGGTGGGCTGGGTGATATGAAAGTCAAGAGATTTTTAAACAATGTGCTTCAGGCGGAATTAGAGCCGATCCGCAACCGGAGGAAAGAACTTCAGAAGGATATTCCCGCAATCTATGAGGTCCTCAAAAAAGGAAGTGAGAAGGCAGAGGCTGTAGCGGCGCAGACACTCAGCGAAGTGAAAGCTGCTATGAAGATCAATTATTTTGACGACGAAGAGCTGATCAAGACGCAGGCGGAGAAATTTTCAGAGAGATAGTGTTCCAGATAAGAGGGAGAACTCTGTTCGGGATCAAATATGCAGAGATAAAAAATACTGCAGTATCTGGTTTGACAGATGCTGCAGTATTTTTAGCGTGCGATAGAAGATTCGAACTCCCGACCTTCTGGTCCGTAGCCAGACGCTCTATCCAGCTGAGCTAATCGCACACAATATAATTGCTGTTTCGTTCACAGCGAAAATAATTATATAATAATTTCCCGGGCGTGTCAATGCCTTGAAGAAGATTTGTTTCAAAAAGTAATCGCTCTGGCATCTGAGCCGGTGTTCTGATATAATGAATTCTGCAAAAATAATGAGAGGAATATACATTATGGATATCAACCAGAAACTGACGGAAGAACTTGGAGTAAAGCGCTGGCAGACAGACGCGGCGGTGAATTTGATTGACGAGGGCAATACGATCCCCTTTATTTCAAGATACAGGAAGGAAGTAACCGGCTCGCTCAACGACGAGCAGCTTCGAAAGCTCCACGAACGATTGGTCTATTTGCGAAATCTGGAGGAGAAGAAAGAACAGGTGCTCTCAAGCATTGAGGAGCAGGGAAAACTGACGGAGGAGCTGAAGTCACAGATTCTTGAGGCACAGACACAGGTGGCGGTGGACGACTTGTATCGCCCGTATCGGCCGAAACGGCGTACGAGAGCGATCATCGCCAAGGAGAAGGGACTGGAGCCATTTGCCGCTTTTATCATGCTTCAGCAGGCACAGGAGCCGTTGGAGAAGACGGCGGCGGAATATATTTCAGAGGAAAAAGGCGTAGAGACGGCGGAAGAAGCCATACAGGGAGCGATGGACATCATCGCGGAGAGTATCTCGGACAACGCGGAGTATCGCAGCTGGATCCGCAGGCTGACTATGCAGAAAGGAAAGCTGCTCTCTGTTGCGAAAGACGCGGAGGCAGAGTCTGTGTACGAGATGTACTATGAGTTCGAGGAGCCGGTATCTAAACTGGCGGGACACCGCATTCTTGCTTTGAACCGGGGGGAGAAAGAGAAATTTCTGACTGTGAAAGTGGAAGCACCCGAGGAAGATATCTTGCGGTATCTGGAGAAGCAGACCATCCGTAAGGAAAATACGTACACATCACCGGTGCTAAAAGAAACTGTGGCAGACAGCTATGAGAGGCTGATCGCTCCAGCGATCGAGAGGGAGATCAGGAATGAACTGACAGAACGGGCAGAGGACGGAGCAATCGAAGTGTTTGGAAAGAATCTGCATCAGCTCCTTATGCAGCCGCCCATTGCCGGGAAAGTGGTTCTTGGATGGGATCCGGCGTTCCGTACCGGATGCAAGCTGGCGGTTGTCGATCCTACGGGAAAGGTTATCGGTACGACGGTCATCTATCCGACCGCTCCCACGACGCCCCAGAAGATCAAGGCCAGCAAGGATCTGCTCAAAAAGATTATACCGAAGTACCATATTTCACTTATTTCGCTTGGAAATGGAACTGCATCGAGGGAATCTGAGCAGTTTATTGTTGAATTGCTCAAGGAGATTCCAGAGGAAAAGGTGCAGTATGTGATCGTCAATGAGGCGGGCGCGTCCGTCTACTCTGCGAGCAAACTTGCCAGCGAGGAGTTTCCTAAGTTTGACGTGGGACAGAGAAGCGCAGCGTCCATTGCCCGCAGGCTTCAGGACCCGCTGGCAGAACTGGTGAAGATCGATCCGAAGTCCATTGGTGTGGGACAGTACCAGCATGATATGAATCAGAAGAAATTGGGCGAGTCATTAAACGGAGTTGTGGAAGACTGTGTAAATAAAGTCGGCGTGGACTTAAACACGGCGTCAGCGCCGCTGCTGTCCTATATCTCCGGCATCAGTTCTGCAGTCGCAAAAAATATTGTGGCATACCGGGAAGAGAACGGGAAGTTCGCTGACAGGAGAGAACTTTTAAAAGTGCCGAAACTGGGACCTAAAGCGTATGAGCAATGCGCAGGATTCATGCGGATTACAGAGGGGAAGAATCCGCTCGATGCAACAGGTGTCCACCCGGAAACTTATGATGTGGCGGAGAAGCTTCTGAAAAGACAGGGATATACTACGGAAGACATAGCACAGCATAACCTTGCAGGGCTCTCCCTTACCATCGGGGACTATAAGAAGCTGGCAGAGGAGCTGGGTGTGGGAGAGATCACCCTGCGGGATATTGTAAAAGAACTGGAAAAGCCCGCAAGGGATCCCAGGGACGAGATGCCGAAACCTATTCTGCGCACGGATGTCCTTGAGATGAAGGACTTAAAAGAAGGGATGGTACTAAAAGGTACGGTTAGAAATGTCATTGATTTCGGTGTATTCGTGGATATCGGCGTTCATCAGGACGGACTGGTGCATATCTCCCAGATCACGGACAGGTATATCAAACACCCGCTGGAAGCAGTGAGCGTGGGTGACATCGTGGATGTCAAAGTTATGAGCGTGGATCTGAAAAAGAAGCGGATACAGCTTACTATGCGGGGGATCGATTAGAGGTTCGGTTCCCCATTCTATTTACTTTTATTGATTATGAGTTCTTTCAACTGAGCCGGATTCTCTGGATAATATTTTGCGGGGACTCCGGTTGTGTGTGCTCCCCATGTAGCGAGGGCAAAATCAACGTGTGCGGCGGAAGCACATTTTTCATCTCCGGGGCTGTCGCCGACGTACAGCAGATCTTCTTTTGACGCTCCTGTCAGCTCCATGTATTTTAAGAGCGGTTCAGGCGACGGCTTGGGGTTATCCACATCGCAGGCGCAGATAATTGTGGAAAACATATCGCAGATTGGACGTTTGCGGAATACGAGATCAAACTCCTCCTTTGTCCTTGAGGTCGCAATGCCGAGGTGGCATCCTGCTGATTTCAAGTCTTCTAGAAGATTCTGTATGCCGTCGAATAATTGCATCATGTCACTGTATTTATCTTCGTTTTCCACCCATAGTTTCAAAGTGGTTTCCGGGTCTTTTACCTTTAACCTGACGAGCACATCAAGAGATGTACAGCCCAGCGCAAAGACAAGATCATCATATTCCACGGAGAGTCCGTCTGTTTCTTTTAAGGCGTCCTGAAGGGACACGAGGATGCACCTTGCCGTGTCAAGGAGCGTACCGTCAACATCGAAAATAATATGCGAATATTTCATTGAATTGTCTCCGTTCTACCGCTTTACAGCGGATTTTTTTGATTATTATTCCTTAGAGAGATCGTTATAAAACATTGTTTGTATTATAACAATTTTAACCCAGATAGCCAATAGGAAAAATGGCAAATAATAAGTAGAAAATAATAGATGGAAGACGGAATATACCCAAAGAACTTGACGCGCATCTGTGCGTGTTGTATAGTTAGCCATAGCTAACTTAAAGCGAGGAGATAAAAAATGGAGATTAAACAGTTGGAATATTTTGTTGCTGCCAGCGAAAAAGGCAGTTTTAATAAAGCGGCAGAGTGTTTATACACATCTCAGCCCAATGTGAGCAAGGTTATCTTAAATCTTGAAAAAGAACTTGGGAGAGAGCTTTTTACGAGAAACAGTAAAGGGATAGAACTCACTCCCTTCGGGGAGACGATCCGCGAATATGCAAAAAATATCCTGAAAAATGTTCTTCTGATCAATAGTACAGTGTCCGTCAACCCCGGTGTGAAGTTGACAGTTTCCACATTTCCCGGAAGTTTTTTTGCGAAAGTTCTTATGGATTTTTACGAGGATACAGGAGGGAAATACAACATTGAACACCTTCAGGGAACTGCAGAAGAGATCACGGATAACGTGAAAAAGGGGATGTCCGAGATAGGGCTTGTGTATATTGCCCGCAGCCAGCTTACCTCGTTTCAGCATATCCTCACTCATAAGAAACTCAAATTTTATCCCCTTGATACCAAAGAACTTTGTGTGCATGTGGGAAGAAATAATCCATTGTACAGCCGGGATAGCGTTAGTTTTTCCGAACTTCCAAATCTGAAGTTTATAGGCGGCGTGCGGGATTATTTTTCTATGGAGCACCATCTGGAGTCGGTGGGTATGGGAATTATACGGAATGAAATGCTGAATCATGTAATCTGCACGGCGAGTGAATATGTGATGCTGAATACACTTGTCAATACGGATATCTGCGGTCTGGGTATCAATTTTCTCACAGACCAGTATAGAGAACACGGAGTGAAGGCACTGACGATCGACGGCTGTGAGCCTTTCCTCACTGTCGGCTGCGTCACAAGGGAAAACTATGAGCCCAGTCCGCCGTGCAAGGAGTTTATCGAAAAGATGAAGAAGGTGTTATAACAAAAACGATAAGGAGAATCATTCCAAAACGATATTAGTTAGTCTAAACTAATCTGTGCTATAATCACCTCGCTGAACGAAACAGGAAAGGAGGATTATGGTATTAAAAATAAGTCAACAGTTATTCTGGCAGTTACATTGACTGTGCTTGCATTTCTGTCATTGTTTATTGGAGTCATCGAGGTGGATTTGTCATCACTGGCATCTGGCGATGCGGAACAGTGGGGGATCTTCCTGATTTCGCGCTTGCCCCGTCTGCTCGCCATTCTGTGCACAGGGGTTGGTATGAGCGTGGCAGGGCTTATCATGCAACAGCTATGTATGAATAAATTCGTTTCCCCAACGACTGGAGCTACGATATCGTCAGCTCAGTTCGGTATACTTCTGGCCCTTGTGTTCATGCCGAACTCCACACTTTGGGGGAGGGCATTGTTTGCTTTTGCGGCAGCGATTCTCGGCACATGGGTTTTTGTGTGGTTTATCCAGAAAATTCAGTTTAAAGATGTGGTGATGGTTCCGCTTGTGGGAATCATGTTCGGCAATGTGATCGGCGGAATTACAAATTATCTTGCTTATAAGTATGAGATGACCCAGGCATTATCTTCATGGCTTGTGGGGCATTTCTCGCTCGTGCTCAGAGGGAGATATGAGATTGTGTATCTTGTCGTCCCACTGGTCGCCCTTGCGTTTGTATTTGCTAATCATTTCAATATTGTGGGCATGGGAAAAGATTTTTCAAAAAACCTGGGAGTACCTTATAATCTAGTCCTTTTTATGGGTCTTACAATTGCGGCGATGATTACGGCGTCGGTAGTAGTTGTTGTGGGAGCTATTTCATATATTGGACTGATAGTACCGAATATTGTGGCAATCTTCAAGGGAGATAAGATACGCGGAACGCTAATGGATACAGCTCTGTTTGGAGCGATATTTGTCCTTGTGTGCGATATGATTGGCAGGGTTGTAATCCAGCCTTATGAACTCCCGATTGAATTGATCATTGGAATCCTTGGAAGTCTTCTTTTTGTAGGGCTGCTTTTATATCGGTTAAAGAATGGAAGGAAGGCAGTTGTGATAAGGGGAATGGCAGGAGTAGCAGGAGGAGCGGCGTCGTCAGGTTGCGCCGGAAGTATTCCGAGAATGGATGAAGGTGACGGAAAATGAAGACAAAAATATATTATGCGAATATTCGGAAGCTTACCGTTATGAGCGTGCTGGCAGTAATTGCTATGGGAGCATACATGCTGGTGGATGTGAATTTTAACAATGAAAGGCTGTTCGCGTATGCGATGGAGATCAGGGCGCCGAAGCTTGCTGTTATGGTGATCACCGCGTTTGCCATCGGCGGGGCATCGCTTATATTTCAGTCGGTGATCAGTAATACGATAGTGACGCCATGCTTGCTGGGCATGAATTCCCTGTATACACTGATCCATACGGCAGTAATATTTTTTGCTGGCTCCACAAGTATGCTGGCGAATAATGCGAACCTTTCATTTGCGGCAGATCTGATCATCATGGGAGTGACAGCAATGCTGATCTATGGCTGGCTGTTTAAAAAGACAAACTACAATGTCCTGTATGTATTGTTGATTGGAACTGTGTTGACGTCCTTTTTTTCGAGTATGCAGTCCACACTTACGAGAGTGATGGATCCAAATGAATACGATAATCTTTTAAGCACGCTTGTAGCCAGCTTCAGTAATGTGAATTCGGAAATCATTATATTCTCGCTGGTCATCCTTGCTCTTCTGATCTTTGTACTGAGAAAAGATCTGGCCCTGCTCAATGTTATTACTCTTGGCAGACAGCAGGCAATCAATCTTGGCGTGGATTATGACAAAACAATCCGCAGGCTGCTTCTAGGAGTTGTGAGCTGTATAGCAGTGGCGACAGCAATGGTGGGACCGATTTCATTTCTGGGTCTTATTATTGCGAATCTGGCACGCCAGCTTCTTCAGACTTACCGGCATGGACAGCTGATTCTTGGCAGCGCACTGTTCGGAGTGATTGTGCTTGTGGGCGGACAGCTCATTGTGGAGCATGTGTTTACATATACCATACCAGTGAGCGTATTTATTACAGTAGGAGGCGGGATATATTTCCTGTATCTGCTACTGGTAAGACGGAGGGTTTGACAGGTGATAATAAAGGAACTGACAAAAAAATATGACGGAAAACCGGTTGTGGATTCTGTTTCGTTTGAGATTCCGAAGGGAAAGGTGATATCTTTGATCGGGCCCAACGGAGCGGGGAAGTCCACGGTTATGGGAATTATTTCCAGATTGGTTGCGAGAGACTCGGGCATGGTTGATTTTCAGGGAGAGGACATCGGCAGATGGAAGAGCAAAAAACTCTCAAAGAAACTTGCTATACTTACGCAGAACAATCATATCCAGATGAAACTTACGGTGCAGGAATTGGTGGCTTTCGGAAGATTCCCTCATTCGGGAAACCGTCTTGGGAAAGAAGACATGGAGATGATCGACAGGGCTATCAGTTATATGGAGCTGGAGGAGTTCAGGGACAGGTATATTGATGAATTGTCGGGAGGGCAGAGACAGAGGGCTCTGATCGCTATGGTTATCGCGCAGGACACGGAATATGTGCTGCTGGACGAACCGACCAACAATCTGGATATCTATCATGCGACAAATATGATGAAAATTGTCCGCAGACTGTGTGATGAGCTGGGAAAAACAGTGGTGCTGGTACTTCATGAGATCAATTACGCGGCGTTTTATTCTGATTATATTTGTGCATTCGCAAATGGCAGGATTGCAAAATTCGGAACAGTAGAAGAAGTTATGACAAAGGAAAATCTTTCAGAAATATACAAGGTAGACTTTGAAATTCAGAGAATACAGGGGAAACCATTGTCAATATATTATTAAAAGGAGAGAAGATTGAAAATGAAAAAGAGACTGATTACACTGATGGTAGCAGGAGTGATGGTGTTTTCGCTGGCGGCGTGCTCGGCACAGGGAAATACCGGGACGGATGTCAGCGCGGAAGAATCCAGCGGCAATAGCGCCGAAGCGGCAGAACTTGAGACAATTACCATTACTAGTTTAAATGGAAACGGTGAGGAGATAGAGCTTGAGGTTCCCTACAAGCCGGAGAAAGTGGCTATTCTGGACATGCCGTCACTTGATATTATTGACAGTCTGGGAGAAGGAGAGCGTGTTGTCGGAAGCGCTGACACATCCCTTGACTACCTTCAGGATTATGTGACAAGTGAAGAGGTGGCAAAGCTTGGAACGATCAAAGAGGCAGACATGGAGGCGGTTATGGAGTGTGAGCCTGAGGTGATCTTTATTGGCGGAAGACTGGCCTCTGTTTACGACGATTTAAGCAAGATCGCACCGGTTGTATATCTCTCGACGGACATAGAAAAAGGAGTTGTTCAAAGCGTCCGTGAGAATGCGGAAACAATCGCTTCTATCTTTGGGAAACAGGAGGAAGTAGAGAGCCTGATGGAAGGATTTGATGCACGAATAGAAAAGCTGGCTTCATTTGCAGCGGATAAAACCGCCATTATCGGCCTGTGTACCAGTGGTGGATTTAATATTCTGGGAAATGACGGGCGCTGCTCCATGATTGGAAATGAGATTGGATTTGAGAATGTGGGAGTTGATGCAGATGCTGCTACTTCTACACATGGGAACGAGGCGTCCTTTGAGTTTGTGGTCGAGAAGGATCCCCAGTACATTTTCGTTATGGACCGCGACGCCGCGATCAATGCGGAGGGCGCACAGCTTGCGCAGGAAATCGTGGAGAACGAACTTGTGAAAGGGACAGACGCATATAAAAACGGGAACATCGTATATCTGGAGCATCCAGCCGTGTGGTACACTGCGGAAGGCGGGATCAGTGCGCTGGATATCATGCTTCAGGATCTGGAAGGGGCCCTTTTGTAGGATAGAACTGACAACACGGAAATCATCATGTTACTTTAGCCGTTCAGGAATGGACGGCTTTTTTATATCCAAATGAAAAAAGAATTTTAAAGCTATAAAAATTTATTGACAACACACTGCAAACCGGTTATATTGTGCTTGAAAGATAGTTAGCTACTTGACTAACAAACATACAAACAAAAGGGGTGATATGGTGAACATAAATCCGAATATAGAAAAGCCTATATTCATTCAGATTGCAGAGCAGTTAGAGGATTCTATCTTTACTGGGGTATATCCAGAAGAAACAAAAATTCCTTCAACAAATGAAATATCCGCTCTGTTGAATATCAATCCTCACACTGTTTTGAAAGGAATGAATTTACTTGTGGACGAAGAGATCATCTATAAGAAAAGAGGTTTAGGAATGTTTGTAAAAGAGGGTGCGGTTGAAAAAATACGTCAGAAAAGGCAGGGGCAATTCTATGATCAGTTTATAGCGACGCTGATTGATGAAGCTAGCAAATTGCATATGACTAAAAAAGAAATTATTTCGCTGATAGAAAGGGGTTATGAAAATGAATGCGATTCAAATTAAAAATGTTACCAAGCAGTATAAAGATATTACCGCACTTGACGATGTTTCTTTTTCTTTTGAACATGGAAAAATTTATGGGTTTTTGGGAAGAAATGGCGCTGGAAAATCTACTCTTATTAACATTATAGCTAATCGTATTTTTGCAGACAGCGGAGAGGTTCTTATTGATAATATTCCGGCAAAGGAAAATATGAAGGTTCACGATAAGGTTTTCTGTATGAGTGAAGCAGATTTGTATGATACAAACTTAAAAATCAAAGACCTATTCAAATGGATTGACCGTTTTTATGATGATTTTAATAAAGAAGAGGCTTTTGAGATTGCAGGAAAATTTAATCTCAATACGAACAAAAAGTTTAAGGCATTATCAAAAGGATACCAGTCTATTTTCAAGTTGACAGCTGCCTTGTCTCTGAATGTCCCGTATGTGATTTTTGATGAGCCAGTTCTTGGTTTAGACGCTAATCACAGAGAATTGTTCTATGACTTGCTTTTAAAAGACTATGAAAACAGTGAACGAACAATCATTATTGCAACTCACCTTATTGAAGAAGTGGCCAATATAATTGAGGAAGTGGTCTTGATTGATAAAGGCAAAGTGTTATTGCAGGATAATGTGAGTTCGCTATTGGAAACAGGCTATAGTGTATCTGGTCTGGCACATGAAGTAGACGCTTATTGTGCTGATAAAAATGTTATCGGATATGATGAATTGGGAAATCTTAAAATAGCCTATGTAATGGGAGAAAAAACACCGCTTCCTAAGATGGGTAATCTATCATTTTCAACTATGAACCTGCAAAAATTGTTTGTCAAATTGACAGAGAAAGGCGGTAACTAATATGAAAAATTTGAAATCTATTATTCAGTATGAATGTATGACTTCATTTAAGTATATTTGGATTTTCTATGCAATCCAGTTTGCCATTGTGGGTTTTATTGCAATTATCGTTGGAATTATAATGGGTACTTTTGAGAATATAGGAACAAATTGTTTGGAGATAAATTCGTTGGTCTATATTAGTATTTTGGGGGTGTTAGGGTTTAAAGATGATTTCAAAATGCTGATACAGAATGGATTTATCCGTAAATATATTTTTATTGCGACAATTGCAATGTTCTGTTTTATTTCTGGAACAATGGCACTTGTTGATGCAGTGGTGGGAAATCTAATGTACCATATCAATAATAACTATTTTTCCGTTTATGGCGCTATATATGGTTATGACAACATATTTATGAACTGGCTGTGGCTGTTTCTTCTTTATGTAACATTTTGCTGCCTGCTCTATTTAATTGTACTCGTGATAAACAAAGTGGGAAAGAAAGCGTCAATTTATTTAGCTGTTGTTTTTGGAGGAATTATCTTGCTGATTATTGCGCTGTTCAGATATGTATTTACTGCCGAAATTGTCGGTAATATTCTAGAATTTTTAATGAAAGCAATGGGCTTTATGGCGGATGGGACAATTAACTATATATTCCCCGCTTTGACACTATTTGTACTTGCAGTGATTTTAGGAACTGGCTCTTATGCAATAATCCGGCGTACAGAATTAAAGTAACAGAAAGCAGTATTTAATATACTCATCATAAGTCAGATAAAAACAAGCAGGGGTGCCGGCGAATATTGCAAATCATAACATTATATTGCAAAAAAAGCTTCTTTTTTTGATATAATTGACGTGACTGCTGACATTGTTTTATGATACAGCCAGCTTATATAGAAATTAGGAGGATGATAAGATGGTAGGAATAGTTGTAACAGGACACGGCAATTTTGCAACAGGGCTTGAATCCAGTTTGAAACTGATTTACGGAGGATCTTCTCACATAAAATTTGTGGATTTCGTTGAGGGAGAATCCACGGATACATTGAAAGCGAATCTAAATGCGGCTTTTGACGAGCTTAAAGAGGAAGGGAGTATTCTGGTTCTCTCAGACCTTCTGGGGGGATCTCCGTTTAAGATGGCGGTGGAGAGTAAATTTGAGCGTCAGGATGTGGGGATCCAGGTTGTAGCAGGGACAAGTTTTGCTTTGCTTCTTGCCTGCGCAACTATGATCGAAATGTTTGACAATGCGCGTGATCTGGCTGAAGCAGCGATTGTAGAGGGGAAAGATGCAATGACCCTTTTTGAACTTGAGGAAGAAGTAGAAGATGACTCAGATGAGGATGGAATTTAAGTAGAGCTTACTGGAGGATAATAAAGGTGGAAAATAGAATTCAGATCATTGACAGAGATGGCGTTATCAAGGCAGAAGCGTATGCTGAAGGACAGGTTGTCCTTGCATGGAAAGGGGAGTATGGAGAGGGCGATCGGATAGTATTCCGAGCTGGAAGCGTAGATGCGTTTTACGTGCTGAGGGCAGATGATGTCATGGATGAATCGTTTGTCTATCTGACCAGAGAAGAGATCGTATTTGACATACCCTTTGAAGAAAAAAAATTATGTTATAATCCTAAAGCTTTTACCGGGGAAAGACATTATCTTACAATGCGCCCGGCTGAAGAGTGGGAGGTAAACAGGTATAGAAATCTGGCTCACAATCCAATGGACCAGCATGGTGATACAGGATACTGGCCTCATGCCTCGGCAAATGTGGAAACAAGAGGAGAGTCGGTCTTTGCTGCCAGAAATGCTATTGACGGACTTCTCGCAAATGACTCTCATGGGAGATGGCCTTATGGGTCATGGGGAATCAATATGCAGGATGACGCTGAGCTGACTCTTGAGTTCGGACGGCCAGTAGATTTTGATAAAATTCTGCTCTATACCCGTGCAGACTTTCCGCACGACAATTGGTGGACGCAGGTTACATTAACATTTTCTGACGGAACAGAGGAAACAGTGGAATTGGAAAAAAGCTCCAGATCTCATGTAATTCCCCTTGTCAGAAAAGGGATTACATGGCTGAAGCTGGGCAGGCTGATAAAGGCAGACGATCCGTCCCCGTTCCCAGCATTAACCCAGATTGAAGTATATGGAACAGAAAGTAAATAACAGCAGATATCAGGCTTATATAACAGCGGATATTAGGATCATATTATAAAATAGCGGGATATGTAAGAAAAGCAGTGGAGTGTGTATGATACTCCACTGTTTTTATATGCGGATTGCGGGATAACAAAGAGTTATTATGCGGGGAATATGCAAAAAAATAAAATAAAGCGCCAGTAGTTTACTAAGTAAAAAATATGTAAAAAAGAAAGAAATTCGTGTTTGTGTACAAAAAATAAGTGGATATTTTGTGAAAAATAATCATTATGTTTTACTTGTGCAAGCCGCACAGATACATTAGAATGGAAATCAAGTAAACAGGTTTACTAAAATGTTTCAGAGAAGGAGAATTGCAATGAGGGATAAAAGAGTTGTGAAAAAGCTTTTTTGTCTGATTCTTAGTCTGGCAATGGTTGTATCGCCGCTGAGTGTAAGCGCAGCAGGCAGCGGCAATGCAGCGGGAACCAATTATTTTACCAATGGTTCCTTTGCGGACGGGGATGGCGACGGAAAAGCCGACGGCTGGACGTACTGGAACGGAACTGTCGCTGCGGCAAAATCGGAAATAGGGGAGAGTGGGTTAACTATTTCCGCAGACAGCAGCGCGGAGTCCCAGCGTCTGACTGTGCACCAGACAGTTACCGGGCTGGAAGCGGGAAAGACTTATACATTCTCAGGTTTATTAAATGTATTAAGTACGTCAAAAGGTTCGGTTGAGATCCGCTACGGACTGGATGGCAGTAATACGAGAATTGCTTATCACACAAGCAAAACCAGCGGATGGGAGGAGATGAAAGCTGATATCACACTCCCGGAGGGCGTGACGAGCATTAAGTTTGAGATCGTGGTAAGTGCAGGCGCTACGCTGGTAACCTCTGTAAAAGACTTCTGCCTTGCTGACAGTGAAAACACAGGGGAGGAACAAGAAGGTAACCTGATCGTGAACCCCGCGTATGACACGGATGACATTTCTTCCATACCCGGGTGGTCTTACTATCCGGCTTATGCAGACAATGCGGGAAAGAATTATGAAGCTGAGATAACATCGGATCATGAATTTAAGGGAACAGTGCTCGGCGGAAGCAACATGGTGCTTCATCAGACTGTTAAGCTGGATGCGGACGGACTGAATAAGAAATACCGTTTCTCAGGTCAGATCAAAACAGAAGATATTTCAGGTTATGCAAGCTTCAGAATTCAGCTTGTAAACAGTTCGAACAGCGGGCTGGGAACGACAGAACCGAAACAGATCAAGGGGACAACAGACTGGACGGATATCGAATTTGAATTCGAGGTTCCGGAGGAGTCCGGCGGAACTCCGATAGCAGGTTTTAAGCTGGAGCAGTATATTCTGAAAGGGACAGGAACCGCATGGTTTAGAAATGTAGAGATCGTTGAAGTTGGCGCGATGGAGGATCTTGAGGAAGGCGATCCCATTGATACGCTGATCTTTAACGGCGGATATGAAAAGACTGCTTCAGGATTCCCGGCTTCATGGAGTCTGTGGCAGAGTACAGGAGGTCTGAAGGGCTCTTCGGACAGGGAAGTATTTTACGAGGGATACTCTTCCCTGCACATGGAAAATGTAGTGGAGGGGGCGAACTCAAGAGGTTCTGTCCACCAGACATTCAATTTTACGGACGATCTGCAGGATCTGCAGGGACAGTCTGTTAAGATGTCACAAATGATCAAGACAGAGAATTTCACAGGAAAAGGACTGTCGATCCGTCTTCACTATACAACGAAAAGCGGTGTGAAGATCGAGGTGTCAAGCAAAGCTGTTCCGGTGAACGCGACGCAGGACTGGACAGAGTATGTCTATATCCTTGATCTTCCGTCAGAGTCGCTCGACGCCCTGAAAGTAGAATACCTGTATGATGAGTGCCAGGGAGATGTGTGGGTTGACAACACAAGAGTGGAGAAATATATCAAAGCAAAAGGCATTGATGTAACGCCGGAAGCTCTTATCATGGAAGCTGGTGAAGAACAGCAGATGGAATTGGCCTTTACGCCTGAGAGTGCGACCGTGCAGTCAGTTACATTCAGTAACAGGGATGATTCTGTGGTATCAGTAAGTCCGGACGGACTGGTTAAAGCAATAAAGAACGGTGTCTCAACGATCACCATTTACCAGGAAGATGGAGTGGAAAAAGAAGTAGCTGTTCTTGTGTGCGATAAGGTTCTGGATTATGCAGAGGAGATCTTGATTTCCACGCGGCAGAATGTCACCAGTGCAGGCTCTCTGCCGGAGGGATATAATTACGAAATGCTGGCAAGGCCGCAGCACGGTACGTTTTTAATTGAAAATGGAAATAACTATACATATTATCCGGATAAAGATTATGTGGGAGAAGATTCCGTCGCGCTGCTGGTAAGCGCAGAGGACGATTCAGGAGCACAGACAATTGTGGTTGCTGATCTTATGGTCCAAGCAGTAAATTCAGCTCCGCAGTTTGATGATTTCGCTATTCTGACTACAATAGGTGAACCGGTTAACGGAACGCTGGTAGCTACAGATCCGGAGAATGAAGAACTTACATTTTCCATTGTTGAAGCTCCGGAAAACGGCGTGCTCACGCTGGAGGGAAATACTTATGTATTCGAGCCGGCCAACGGATTTACAGGGTATGACAGCGCGATCGTAAGAGCTGAGGATGAAAATGGAAATAAGGCGGATGCTTCTGCTACGATTTATGTTGCAGACTCACCGGAAGCCATCCTAAAGACAGTCAAAACCGACCATTCCCGCCTGCTTGCGGACGATGCAAGGTTTGAAGAGCTGAGAAAACTGGTTGAGACAGATGACAATGCAAAGGCATGGTTCGAGGATGTGAAGGAGACAGTGGATGCGCTGGATGACACTCCTGTTCCGTACGAATGCCCGGACGGCGTAAGGTTGAACACACAAGGGTCAAAAGACGTCGTGAATCTTGCCTTTGTATACCGGATCACAGGTGATGAGAAATATCTTGACCGCGCATGGGTAGAGCTAGACTCTATGTGCAGTGATGCATATCCTGACTGGCACCCGAGCCACCTGCTTGATACGGCTATGACTGCGAATGGAGTTGCCATTGCGTATGACTGGCTGTATGATTACCTGACAGAAGAACAGCGTGTCCAGGTGGAGGAATCAATTTATGAAAAAGGCCTTCTGGAAGCTGAGAGACAGTTTGATGCAAACCATATGTTCGTCACCAATACGAACAACTGGAATTACGTGTGCAACGGCGGTTTTGCAACCGCGGCGCTGGCAATGGCAAACCATGAGAATGAAGATTATTCAAACAAAGCGGGCGAGATTCTGCAGAAATGCTATTTGTCTATACAGTACGGTCTGCCGCAGTATGCGCCGGAAGGAGACTCCATTGAAGGAATTTCTTACTGGGATTACGGAACAAGATATCTTGTATCGTTCCTTGCAAGCGTCTCCTCTGCGACAAATGTAGAGAACCCGTTCCTTAATGCGCCGGGAATTTATGAGACTGCACTGTATCCGATCTATATGAGCGGAAAAGCGGGAACATACAATTTTTCAGATAATGACATGACAGATGCTGTAGGTTATCTGAATTTGTGGTTCGCAGAAGTTTTTGACGAGCCTTCCTATACGTGGTATCACAAGGATTACATGGCAAAAGGAAATCTGGGAACAATCTATGACCTGCTGTACTACTATCCGGATCTGTATGAGGCTGATGCGCCTGAGCAGCTGGATCAGTATTATACATCTCAGGCAATGACTACAATGCGTCATGATTTCAATGATCCGAACAGTTCGTTCCTTGGATTTAAGGGCGGACTAAACGGCGCTCCGCACGGAGATATTGACATTGGAAGTTTTGTGTATGATATTTACGGTGTAAGGTGGGCGTTTGATTTCGGTAAAGAAGATTATAACCTTCAAGGATACTGGGAAATCGGAGAAGGCGGAACAAGGTGGAACTATTACCGCAAAAATGCCATGGGACACAATACGCTTGTGATCAATCCGGAAAAAGGCGCTAATCAGACGGTCGGCGCATATGCGGGCGCAGTAGAGCAGGAGATCAATCAGCCGGGAGGCGGTTATACGATCCTTGATATGAGCGATGCCTATCAGGATAATGCGGTTGATGTGAAGCGTGGATTTGCATATCTGAATCGTACTCAGGTGTTGATCCGGGATGAGTTTATCCTCAAAGAAGCAGGGGATATCTACTGGCAGATGCACACAGAGGCAAATGTACAGATCTCTGAGGATGGAAAGACGGTAGTTCTGACAAAAGATGGAAAATCCATTGAGTTGCGTCTCTTTGACCAAGACGGAAGCGATTACAGATTTGAGACAATGGCGGCCCGGCCGTATGAAGGAATCGAGATGTCAGAGGGTGAAAATCCAAACGAAGGCATTACGAAGATTTTTATCAAAGCGTCGGGAATTCAGCAGGGAACATTTAATGTTCTGCTGACTCCGGCAGAAGAGGAAAATCCAGAAATCCTTCCGCTTGATGCGTGGAATCAGTATGATTTTTCTGAATTGAAAACAGATGTTCCGGGCAGTGGGGATATTCCGAATCAGCCGGATAATGATGGAGATGCGGATGGAGGATCTGTCAGCGGAGAAGATCAGCTGGCGGGAAACAGCCCGAAAACCGGAGACAGCGGCATGGGGATGTCTGCTCTTTATATGATCGCTCCGGCGGCAGTTCTGACCGGATCAATGGTATATCTCCGAAGAAAATTTTTCAGGCAGTAATCAGCTGTTAAGCGGGTGAGAAATACAGCTGGATGCGCCAAAAGGCGGTAAATAAACTGCCCTGTACAGGATTTGCGATTCTGTGGAAGTCCTGTACGGGGCAGTTTGATTTTAGGAGAAATAAGCTGTGACGGGAGAAAAACTACAGGGTTCGTGTCATATCTGCACGGGCTGAATGTGGGAGATTTTGTATTCTTTTGGGGAAATGCCATACTCCTTTTTGAAAGCGCGGTAAAAGCTGGTATAATCTCTGAAGCCATACTGCCGGAATATTTTAGTGATAGTGGTGTTCTGGCAGAGTGCTTTTCTGCACATCTCAAGCCGCCTTTTTGTGATATACTGATGGACGGTGATGCCAAAGTTCTTTTTAAAGGTCTGGAGGATTTGAGAACGGCTGATATAAAATGTTCTGGCAAGCTGATCTATAGTCAGATCTTCGTTCAGATGGCGTTCAATATACTGGATAAGACCGTTATTTAATTGAAGATGCTCTTTCATCTTATCTGGGGTATCCAGTTCATAGATAATCCGATTCAGATCAAAGATGATTTCGCTGATACAGAGCCTGATTTTTGTTTCCTTTCCGAACCGGTTACAGTTGATTTCCTGCAAAAGATCGAACAGTCTTGAACAGATGGAGTGAAATGCGGCGGATCCGAGAGGGTAAATGTACTTTGCATCAGCCGAGCCTGCCGCATGAATAAAATAGTCGTAATCAGGCGAATACCCGGGCAGGCTGTGGAGGAATCCGGGAGTGATTCTTAGCGTGATATCCCTGCAGGCAGAACTGGAATCCGTGGATGTTATAGTGTGTGATATCTCTGGAGGAATTAGAATAACAGTATTCGCAGCGACATTGTATTTTCTGCTCCCGATTGCAAAGCTGGCTCTTCCAGAAGAAAAGAAACAGAATTCATAATAGTTATCTGAAACTGTTTTTCTGGTTGTGCAGTTGTTGAGACGAAGCTCGAAATTTTCACCGGTCAGATCCGGCATTTCTGGAAATGAGTATAGTCTATTCATATTACATTCTCCTCTTTACATCATCCAAGAGGTCATATTATTAAATGGTTTACTAAAGAGAGTTTAACATCAAGTTTACTGCCGTTTCAAGAAAAAAGTGAGCGAAAAAGGGATTTAGTAAACTTTCTCATATCTGGTTTACTGATCATTTAACATTAAAATGCTATTGAACAAGTATTGCCATGTAAATATATACAAAAAGTAGCACCTAAAAATAGCTATAATGCCGAAAAAAATAAAAAAATTAAAATATAATTGACTTAAAGCGCACTTTTGTTATACTACAAAAAGTGGTAAAACAATTTACTAATTATCTACAGAATGTGTAGATACACAAGACGTCTGGTATCGTATTCAGAAAAGGAGCAAGTATGATTAAAAAAATTCACGTAGAATATGTGAAGAAGAGGGAAAAGTACCTTGCGGAACCTTTTTTAACGGAAGAAAAGGTTAAAAAGGCAATGGACGGCGTAGTTGAGCGTGTCCGTATCAATATGGACTATTTCGGAACAAAATTTCCAAGTTCTGCCACAAAAGATTTGAAGTATGGCATTATTGAGAACATCGAATGGACAGATGGGTTCTGGACCGGTCTTCTGTGGCTCTGTTATGAGTACACAAAAGATGAGTCCTTCCGCAAAAGAGCGGAAGAGAATATTGATTCCTTCCTGAACCGCGTGGAAAAAAGAATCGAGCTGGATCACCATGATCTGGGATTTCTGTACAGCCTTTCATGCGTAGCCGGATATAAGGTTGTGAAAAGCGAAAAAGGCAGACAGGCAGGTATCCTCGCGGCAAAGAAATTAAGCGAGAGGTTTCAGGAAAAAGGCGGTTTTATCCAAGCATGGGGTGAACTTGGAGCCAGAGACAATTACCGCCTGATCATAGACTGTCTGTTGAACATCCCGCTCCTTTACTGGGCAAGTAATGAAACGGGAGATGATTCCTTCCGAAAGATGGCTGAACGCCACTATACAGCAGCATGCAACAATGTAATCCGGGATGACGGATCTGCATACCATACATTTTATTTTGATCCAGAGACAGGAAAGCCATTGAAAGGCGTCACAAGACAGGGGTACAGTGATGACTCGGCATGGGCAAGAGGACAGGCGTGGGGCATCTACGGTGTCCCGCTGAATTACTGTTATACAAAGGACGAGAGCGCTTTTAATCTATTCAAGGGCATGACGAATTACTTCCTGAATAGACTACCGGAAGATGATGTGTGCTATTGGGATCTGATCTTCGGAGATGGCTCTGGACAGTCAAGAGATTCCTCTGCCGCGGCAGCAGCAGTATGCGGTATCCATGAAATGATTAAATACCTTCCAGAGGTGGATGAGGATAAGGATGTTTACCGTCACGCCATGCACAGGATCCTCGGATCTCTGATCGATAATTATGTCAATGATGTGAAAGAACCCGGATCACCCATCCTGCTCCACGGCGTCTACTCATGGCATTCGGGGAAAGGCGTTGATGAAGGAAACATCTGGGGCGACTACTATTACATGGAAGCTCTTATGAGATTTAGCAGAGATTGGAACCTTTATTGGTAAAAGAAAAGGAAAAAAGAGAAAGGTGAAAATGAAGGAGGCAGAACTATGGCAACACCAAACATTGTATCACTGAGAATTGACGAGAGACTGATTCACGGACAGGGACAAATCTGGATCAAGGCCCTTGGGGTCAATACGGTAATTGTCGCAAACGACGAGGCAAGTATTGATCCGATCCAGCAGACACTTATGAAAACAGTTGTACCGAAGTCTATCGCAATGAGATTCTTTTCTGTACAGCATACATGCGACATTATTATGAAGGCATCTCCCAAACAGGTTATTTTCATTGTGTGCAAGACACCGGAAGATGCGTTAAAACTTATTGCCGGAGGTGTACCGGTAAAAGAGATCAATATTGGAAATATCCACCATGCTCCGGGGAAGCAGGAAGTGAACAAATATATCGCTCTGGGTGAGGAAGATAAAGCTGCGCTTAAAGAACTCCGTGATAAGTACGGCATTACTTTCAATACTCAGGCTACAGCTTCCGGCGATGACGGTACCGCGAAAGTGGATATTAATAAATATTTATAATCTAAGGAGGAGAGAAAAGTGGAAATTACACTACTTCAATGCGTATTAATCGGTTTGTGGACCGGGTTCTGTCTTGCCGGCATGCTGCTGGGAATCTATACGAACAGATGTCTGGTCATGGCCACAGGTGTCGGCCTTATTCTTGGAGATCTGCCGACAGGTCTGGCCATGGGCGCTGTGGGAGAACTTGCGTTTATGGGATTTGGAGTATCTCAGGGAGGTTCTGTACCGCCGAATGCGATGGGGCCTGGAATTATCGGTGCAATCCTGGCTATTACAATGAAAGATTCAGGTATGGACGTCAGCACAGCGCTTTCCTTATCTTTCCCATTCGCTGTAGCGTTCCAGTTCTTGATCACAGCAACATATACGTTTGCGACAACACTTACAGGAACGGCCATCAAGGCTCTTGAGAAAAAGCAGTTCGGGAAATTCCGTTTCTCTGCAAACTTGACGATCTGGATTTTCGCAATTGTCGGATTCGTTATCGGATTTGCAGGCGGTATTAGCTCCGAAGGACTTCAGACAGTAGTCGAGCTCATTCCGGACTGGTTGAACACAGGGCTTAGCGTAGCAGGTAAGATGCTTCCGGCTATCGGATTTGCTATGATTCTAAATGTTATGGCTAAGAAAGAGCACATCCCGTTCATTATTCTGGGATACATTGCAGTTGCTTATCTGGCGCTCCCGACAATGGGTGTTACCTTCTTGGCAACAGCAGTTGCTTTGATCGTATTCTTTAACATCAGCAAAAAAGAAAAATCTGTAGAAGAAGTGGAGGTTGAATTCGAAGATGGCATCTAATCAGTTAAGTAAAAAAGATTATGTTAAGACATCCCTGCGTGCATATTTCCTGCAAAATGGATTTAACTACGGAAACTACCAGGGACTTGGATATGCCAACATGCTTTATCCAGCGCTCCGTAAAATGTACAAGGATGACGACGATAAGCTGCAGCAGGCATTGGAGGAGAACGTAGAGTTCTTTAATACAAACCTTCATTTCGTTCCGTTTATTACAAGCCTCCACCTTGTAATGCTTGAAAACAAAACGCCGTTTAAGGAAATACGCAGTATTAAAATGGCGCTTATGGGCCCCCTGGCAGGTATTGGTGACTCGCTTGTCCAGTTCTGTCTGGCTCCGCTGCTTGGTACAATAGGAGCTTCTCTGGCAAGCGATGGTCTAGTACTTGGGCCGATCCTCTATTTCTTGGGAATGAATATCATTTTGTTCCTTGTAAAATATCTGACAGGTGTATGGGGATGGAAGCTGGGAACAAGCATTATTGACAAGCTCAGCTCTATGATGGAGCAGGTTTCCAACGTTGCAAGCATGATCGGTGTGACGGTTATCTCCGGACTTGCGGTAAGCTTTGTAAAAATAACCACGCCTCTGGAATATGCGACAGTAATGGCGACCGGAGAAGAAAACGTTGTTGCGATCCAGGAGATGTTCGACGCGGTGGCGCCGAATCTGCTTCCGGTACTTTATACCGCGCTTATGTTCTATCTGCTGAAAAAGAAGAAATGGAGTACATACAAACTTGTTATCTTCACAATTATTGTTGGTATTCTTCTTTCCGTATGCGGACTGATCGCATAGTATGAATGTGTTTTAAGGAGACGCCGCGAGGCGTCTCCTTACTGTTTATCTGAAAAAATAGAAAAGAGAGGAAAAAAGGTGAAGAACAAATACAGCAGTTTTACTGCGCTGGCAGAGGATTATGTGAAAGAGTTTGATACACAGGCTGCTGTCCGCTATCTGCGGGAGTACTGTAAGGCTGAGGCAGAGGAACTTCTTGAACGGGCTGATGAGCTGAAGGACCAGAGATTCCGGTTTGTGGACAAGTGGGATATGGAACCCTGTGAAACACCTTATCATCTGGAAAAGATGGAGTGGGACCGTACTCCTAACGGAGATCCGGAATGGGTCTACATGCTGAACCGCCATGATTATATGTATAAACTTTATCTGGCATACAGTCTCACGGGGGACAGGGGTTATGTGGAAAAACTCCGCTGGTATCTTTTTCATTGGATTCAGAATAACGAGATTAAAGAAGAAGGAACAGAGACGACCAGAACGATCGACACCGGGATACGCTGCATGAGCTGGCAGTTCCTGCTGCTTCATCTGACCGGCAGCCGTCTTCTTAGCAAAGATGAAACCGAGAAGATTATCAACAGTATAAGAGAACAGTACTTAAACATGCAGAAGAGGTATATCAGAAAGTATACTTTGAGCAACTGGGGCGTTCTCCAGACCACAGCAATATGTATGGGATACATGCTGTTCGGTGAAGAGCTGCCGCAGAACGGACTGGAAGATTGGGCGTGGAAAGAGCTTGAAACACAGCTGGAACTTCAAGTTATGGATGATGGCGGACACTGGGAGCAGTCAATTATGTACCATATGGAAGTTCTTCTGTGTTCTATGAAGCTGCTTCATATCTGCCGTTTTCTGAATATCAAAAAAGAGTGGCTGGAAGAAAAAGCGGCAAGGATGGCGCGATATGTCATGTTCGCCGCCGGACCGGATCATCGTCAGTGCGCCCAGTGTGACAGCGATGTGACAGATGTCAGGGATGTGCTGGTAAAAGCAGCGGTTCTGACAGGTGACGGAGAGCTCCGGATGATGGGATATGACACGCCTGATCTGGATAGCGTCTGGCTGCTCGGAATACAGGGAGTGAAGAACTACAATGCCATGGAGAAAAAAGTTCCGTCTGAACTTACCTTGAATGAGGTTGATACCGGAAATATTTATTTCAGAAATGGCTGGTCCGAACATGCGGACTATACGTATCTTACATGCGGCCCCCTAGGCAGCAGCCACGGACATGGGGATCTGACGCATATCTCGTTATACCACTCAGGCCGTCCGTTTTTCGTGGACAGCGGAAGATATTCCTACCGTGAGGATGAACCTGTCAGACCAATGTTAAAAAGCGCGCAGGCTCACAATGTATGTGTAATCGACGATATATCAATGGCAGTTCCCACGGGAGCATGGGGCTTCAAGAGCTATCCGGATGCCATGAAGAATTATTATAAGGAAAAAGACGGGATACATTATGCGGAAATGTCCTATCGCGCGGTTCTGGAAAAAGGGAAAAACTGCAGTGTGATCAGGCGGGTTATGGTATCTGACGAGGGTATCTGGATGATCGTAAATGATATATCCTATGACGGATCCCATAGTGTGAAGGAGTATTATCATCTGGATGCAAATGTCAATGTAAAAAAAGGTAATGTACAAGAAGTGTGCTGGGAGATGTCCTCAGGAGATGCGCAGCTTAAGATGTATGGAGAAGCATCCTTCAAGGAAGAAAAATGTATGATCTCCCCCAGATATAATCAATTGGAGGAAAGCATCCGGCTTGTGAAAGAACAGCAATTTGAAAATCATCTGTTAGATCTTACGGTGATGGCAGATAGAAGTATTACTGTGAGAACGGTTCCGGTTTATCAATTTGGAAGGGAAGAAGCTGTCTCAAAGAATATTGTATATGCGAGGGAGTTCATAATTTCACCAACAGAATCTCAGACATTTCTTATCTGGAACCATGATACCTTTCAAGGTGGAAAGATTTATACATGCCAGGGAATCCCGGTTTACGGAAAGGCCATGGTTATTAGTAAAAAGCACGGTACCGTCAGTGTAGTGCGTCTGCGGAACTAAATAGACATGCGTGAACGGAAAAGTTGGTTTTAGACATCCGGGAATATAAAAAAATATTTTGTTTCTTAGTAAATCATGTTACTATATCTTATAGAATAACTATGAGGTTTGAATATGAGCAAGTTGACGATTAACGAGATAGCAGAGCGGGCTGGAGTATCAAAAACAACGGTATCGTTTTTCCTTAACGGAAAAACACATAAAATGTCAGAGGATACCAAGCAGAGAATTCAGCGAATTATTGACGAGACAGGATATGAGCCGAGCGCGGCGGCGCGGGCCATGAAATCAAAAAGAACCGGATTGATTGGGGTTATCCTAAAGGACATTTCTGATCCATATTGCGCAAAAGCGCTGAAAGGGATAGAAGATGCCGCCAGTGCGCATGAATTTCAGATCCTTCCGGGGAGCAGCGAGATGCTGTTTAAATCAGAGCAGGAGTATGTTGAGCGCATGATGCGGATGGGCGCGGAGGGATTTATCATACAGGCAACATACCGGTTCGGTATATTAGCAAAAGATCTGGAAAAAAAGCATAAGCCTATTGTGTATCTAGGAGCGAAACCTTATGAATATACAGGGCGATATGTGAAGGAAAATAATTATGAGTGTGTATACAAAGTAATTTCTGATTGTATAAAAAAGGGGTATGAAGCATTTGTGATTATTTTCAATGAAGAGAGCGATTTCGGCGTAGGGTTTGAGACGTCAAGAGGATTTAGGGATGCCCTTCAGGACGCTGGTATAGATGGAAATACCATATATGTGAAGCTGGGGATGAAATCTGAAGAAGTGCATGAAATGCTCAGTGAAAATGTGGATTTGAATAAAAAGACGATGATTTTTGTTGTCTCCCCGCATACACTGAAGGTCGTCTACCAAGCGATCCGGCAGTTTCCCAATTACATGGAGCTGTTTGCGGACAGGCTCGGGCTGATCGGCTTTGATCCGGAAGGGTGGACTAAGCTCGCCGCGCCGCCTGTATCGGCGATCATTACGCCGGCTTATGACGAGGGTGTGCGGGCGATGGAAGAGCTGTTGCAGGTTCTGGATGGAAAGAAAAAAACTACAGAGGTTGTGTTTAAAAATATTGTAAAGTATAGGGAGACAACTTTGTGAGATGAAGAAGTAAACCCGGTTATTACTCTTAGCGTAATAACCGGGTTTCTGTCTTTTTGAACCCGTAAAATCAGAGAAAATCTCGAGTTCACAATTTTTTCACAAAAAATTAGCACTCAACTATTTACAGTGCTAACAATAAGTGCTATATTACAGATAGAACAAAGGAGAAAGAAAATAAAAAATTCTTTGTTCTAAAAAACTCAACACCCCGGATAGTTTTTCGGAAGTGCTTTATACTTATAGATGGATAACAGAAGGATGTTTTAATGAAAGGAGATATGACTTATGTTAATGCCTAGTATTTTTGGAGAAAATTTATTTGATGACAATTGGATGGACTTCCCATTTGAGAGAGAGTTTTGGGGACGGAAAAATCCGCTGTATGGAAAGAACGCGAAGAATATGATGAAAACAGATATCCGTGAGCATGATGCCGGATATGAACTGGATATTGATCTTCCGGGATTTAAGAAAGACGAAATCAACGTAGATCTTGAGAATGGATACCTGACGATTTCCGCCGCAAAGGGACTGGATAAGGATGAGAAGGATAAAGAAGGCAAGTATATCCGCAGGGAGCGTTACGCAGGGGCAATGCAGAGAAGCTTTTACGTGGGAGACACCCTGACCCATGAAGATATTAAGGCGAGATTTGAGGATGGCATCTTGAGATTAAGTATTCCAAAGAAAGATGTAAATGCTGTGGAGACCAAAAAGACCATAGCTATCGAAGGATAGCGCTGACATAAGATCCCCCGCTGCTGAGAGTTTTTGGCGGCGGGGGATTTTTTATGTCATTTTTTGAAAGTTAAATACATCAATTGGTTT
>LBJMC04200__coassemble_380_pt1 | contig 32689 bp, 31 predicted proteins | sample LBJMC04200__metabat2_high_PE_006 | metagenome-assembled genome bin LBJMC04200
CGCTTGATGAAGTATGTTCCTGCCACGCCTGCACCAGAGAGAACAAGAAGCCCTACGGATATATTGCTTCATAGCGGTTTCCGATTCTCTCCGGCACCTTCCCAGTACACAGATAGATAATGTTGATAATCTCAAGAGAGGATACCATGGAATCCACAAGAGAGACATCCACCTTTTCCCCCTCCCCGGTCTTGAGCCGGTTAACATATGCAGCGAGAATGCCTACACAGCAGGACAGCCCTCCCATGACATCCGCGATCGCGGTTCCGGTTCTTGTCGGTTTCCCGCCCTACCATCCGGTAGTGCTCATCAGCCCGCTCATGGCCTGACCGATAATATCGTATCCCGCCCTTTGGGAATACGGACCGTAATGGCCAAATCCCGAAACACAGCCATAGATCAGTCCCGGATTGATCTTCTTTAAATCCTCATACCCCAATCCCAGCTTTTCCATCACGCCCGGACGGTAATTCTCGATCAGGATATCACTGTCAGCAACAAGTCTGCGCAGAATCTCTTTCCCTTTTTCACTCTTTAGATTCAGGGTCATTCCTTTTTTGTTGCGGTTGAGATTCATATAATATGCACTCTCGCCGTTTACAATCGGGAAATTGCCTCTCGCATCATCTCCCTTCCCCGGAATTTCAATTTTAATCACATCGGCTCCCATATCCGCCAGCATCATCCCACAGTACGGTCCGGCAAGCACTCTGCTTAAATCGAGAACCTTTACGCCATCCAGCAGTCCTTTTCCCATTCTCGTTTCCTCCTTGTGAATTTTTCTGTATTGTAGTATGCTTTGGGTAACTTGTATGTAGTATTTGCAACGGAGGTAAAAATGATCTTAAGCAAAGAACTTCTTGCGGACATCCCCCTTTTTAACGAAATCACAGAAGCTGAGCTTGTCCGGCTTGACAAGATTCTGTCTCCCCGCATAAAAGAATACCGTCCGGGAGAGTTTCTCTCCCATCCCGAAGACATCCTCGAGGAGATCGTTATCGTACTGCAGGGAAAGGTGCATATGATATCGGAAGATTTCTGGGGGAATCAGAATATTATCGCTGAATTCACAGACCATTCGCTGTTCGGAGAGGCGCACAGCATATCCCGCGCGCCCATGTTCTTTTCGCTTGCGGTAGTAAAACCTTCAACGCTCCTTTCTTTCTACGCGCAGAAGTTACAACAGCCCGATTTTCAGAACGACAGCGCCCTGAAGAAACTTCACAGCAACCTAATGAATATCATTATTGAGAAAAAACTAGATTATATGAGAAAGGCCGATATCCTCTCCCGGAGAAATCTACGGGAAAAAATATCAGCCTTTTTATCTGAAGAATACAGGAAAAAAGGAACTTCATCTTTCCATATCCCTTATAACAGGCAGCAGATGGCGGACTATCTGTCCACAGACCGAAGCGCCTTGTCTAAAGAACTGTCTAGGATGAAACAGGAAGGAATCCTTGATTATAATCATAATTGGTTCCATCTGAAATCTTTTTAAAATTTTTTCTTTATGTTGCAAAAACAACATACTCTTTTTTTCTGGCGTTGTATTATGCGGTTGTAAAGTTACAGAACGGAAGTCGGAAACAGACGCTGTCCACTAGAAGCGCTGTGTCCGCGCCATAGAAAGGAGACAATCGTATGAAAGTGACAAGCAGTGGCATCATTGATGGAATTATTCAGGACAAATACGGAAAACGGGGGGAATGCAACGATCTGGGCATGCCGATCTGCTCCCTTCCCATCTCTATTAAGGAAGCGCCGGAAGGTACTAAGAGCTTTGCCATCGTGATTGAAGATAAGGACGCGTTCCCGGTAAGCGGCGGTTTTGCATGGATACACTGGACAGCCGCAAATATCACCAAAACAGAATTAAAAGAAAATGAGAGCCAGACAGCGACAGATTTCGTACAGGGAGTTAATTCATGGCTGAGCCTTCAGGGCGGAAGCCATCCCGCCGAGTCCTGTAGCTACTATGGCGGAATGGCTCCGCCGGACTCTGCGCATATTTATGATATCCATGTGTATGCGCTTGACAAACTGCTGGATCTGGAAAACGGCTTCCACCTAAACCAACTGTATCGGCAAATGAGGGGGCACATCCTTGAGGAGACAACAATCATTGGAGAATATGCTCATTAAGAACAATGCGAGACATAAGGCGGTCAATGGCAGGCTGAGAATTTCAGAGATGCTGCTCACAGGGATCCTCCTTACAGCCGTAGGAGGATTCCTTGACGCTTACACTTATCTTGTGCGGGGAGGTGTTTTCGCCAACGGCCAGACAGGGAATCTCGTCCTGCTTGGCATCCGCCTTGCCAATCGGAATTTCCGTCAGGCGTCCTACTATATCTTCCCCATCTTTGCGTTTTTACTAGGGGTGTTTCTCACAGAGATCATACAGCGCCATATCAGTAATGATGGATTTATTAAATGGAGGCACATTATACTGGCCATGGAAATCCTGCTCCTGACCATCTGCTTTTTTCTGCCTGCAGGCAGAACAGACCGGGTAGTCAATATCACTATCTCTTTTATCTGCGCACTCCAGACACAGGCCTTCCGTTCTCTCAAAGGACTTTCTTATATTTCCGTCATGTGCACCGGCAATTTGCGCAACGGTGTACAGGAGCTGTGCAATTACCGAATATCCCGTAAACGGCAGCATCTTGTCAACAGCCGCTGTTATTTTATGATTGTGTTAAGTTTTGTTGCGGGCGCCGCGGCAGGAGCGTTGCTGATAGAGCGTTTCGGACATTTCTCGCTCATTTTCCCCATCGCTTTGCTGGGCATCATACTGGTAATGCTTCTGCTTAGGAGGCAGCTTACTGACATTGTGGACCGCTTTGGGCTTGGATGGCTGGACAGATAATATCTAAAAGCAGATTCTGTCTGTTCCAGCCTTCTTTGCACCTTGTGCCTCTACTGTACATTCTCTTCTCTTACAATCTCCATCGCTTTCTCCAGCTGGTTATCCGCCTGAGGATCGTCCGCGTTATACTCATACTCCACTTCCACATCCGGTGTCACTCCCTCGCCGTTGATGCTCCTGCCGCTGGGCGTATAGTACTCCGCGATCGTCAGTTTCAGATATGTGCCATCATTCAGATCCATAGGCTGCTGAACGACGCCCTTTCCATACGTGGTCATTCCTACAATCTGTCCGGTCCCGTAATCCTGAACAGCTCCGGCAAATATCTCAGAAGCGCTTGCGCTATACTGGTTTACCAGCACTGCCAGCGGTTTTGTAAATTCATTTTTGCCATCGCAGGCAACCTCTTCTACATTTCCATATTTATCTTCCGTAGAGACAATCGTTCCTTCTGGTAAAAGGATCTTCAGCATATCCGTCACTGTGGTAAGATTGCCGCCCGGATTTCCTCGCAGATCGATAACAAGTCCCTGCATGCCCTGAGCTTCCAGATCATCAAGAGCTTCTTTAAACTGATCATATGTGACATCGTCAAATTCGCTGACCATAATATAACCGATACTGTCCTCTTTCATCTCATACCTGACAGTCTGCACCTGTATCACATCGCGTGTCGCCACAGTCTCAACCGCCTCACCGGCCCTCATAACTTTGATCGCTACGTCCGTACCTTTCTCGCCTTTAATCCATGAAACAACCGTATCCAGCTCCTGCCCCTCGGCGTCCTTCCCATCTACCTGATATAAAATATCTCCGGCTTTCAGTCCTGCTTTATCGGCAGGGGAATCCTCATATACATTCACGACCGTGATTTCCCCGCTGTTGATATTCTTCGACATCGTTGCACCAATCCCAGAAAATTCTCCGCTGGTCGTCTCCAGAAGAGCCTTGGTCTCCTCTTTATCATAGTACACAGTATACGGATCCCCCAATGCGCTGGCGTATCCTGAATAGATACCGTCGATCAGAACATCCTCGTCTATCTCATCTTCATACAGATAATAAGACTCAATCAAGCCGTTCAGCTGATCCAGTTTTTGCTCCACATCTGACTTGGAGATGTTTTCTGAAGTAAAATCTCCTGTCTGCCGGTATGAAACAAGATGCCAGACTTCCCAGCCGCATGCAAAGATCAACACCGCTGTCAGAAAACCTGCGCCGGCCCCTATCCAGAATTTTCTCGCACTTGTCGTTTCCCTTGTATTCTCCTCCATAACTGCCTCCCATTTTCACATAGAATAAAAGGACAAAGGGGCTTTTCTTCCCACTTTGTCCTCCCTCTTGTATTACAGCCTCTTTATGCGGCTGTTATGTATCACAGATAATTGCTCGGATTGACCGCGACACCGTTTAGCTCAACTTGGAAATGCAGATGATTTCCTGTAGAAAATCCTGTCGTTCCCACTCCGCCGATCTGCTGCCCTTTCTCTACATAATCTCCAGTTGAGACACAGAGATAACTGTGATGCATGTACTTGGTCACTAGACCGTTTCCATGATTGATAACAACCCAGTTACCGGCGCTATTGCTCCATCCTGCCATAGTGACTCTTCCAGCCGCCGCCGCGTAGGTCGGCGTTCCCGCCGGAGCCGCGTAGTCATGCCCTTTGTGCGGTACCGGATCAAAAGGGCGAACCTCTCCAAAATAGCTGCTCTGAGATGTATAGCCGGGACAGGGATGTGTGAAATATCCGTTTCCACTGACTACACTCTCCCCGGGTTCTCTAATAACAGTTCCTCCGCCGCTGCCACTACTCTGCTGCTGTTGCTGTCTGATCCGTTCAGCCTGCGCAGCTTTCTCCTGAAGTTCTTTGAGAGTCACTGAATTTTCATCAATCTGCGACTGGAGATCTGCAAGCTCCGCCTCATTTTCTGCCATTAAAGTCTCAATTTCTGATTGCTGGTCAATCAGTTGGTTTTGAAGATCATTCAGTTCTTCGTACTCGGCCTGAATCTGAGCTTCCTTTTTCTCTACCTCTTTCACTGTATCCTGATACCGGATTAGTTCATTTCTATCATATTCAGAAAGCTGTGAGATATACTCTGCTTTATTAAGAAAATCCCCCATACTTTCACTGGACATGAGCATTTCCACCATCTGCGTATTTCCGCCCTCATACATGAACTTAATACGCAGCTTCATGCTCTCGTATTGGTCGTCTGCATCGTTTCGCGCCTGCACCAGCTCATTCTCAACCGCTTCAACTTCTGCTTCTTTTTCTTCAAGCTTCTGCTTTGTCTCATCTGCTTGCTTAATAATAGATGCCAGCCTATTCTCGAGAGATGCTTTTTCCTCTTCCACAGCTTCTTTTTGGTTTTCCAGCTCATCCGCCTTTTTTTCGGCTTCATCCAGAGTAACCGCGCCTGCGCTGTATGCCATCGCTGTCACCAGTGTAAATGCCGTCAAAATAACCGTCAGCTTTCTCATTCGTCTCCTCATAAGGCACCCCCTATACTTTCAGGTGCTTGCGTACTGTAAAGAAACTTCCAAAGAAACCAATTCCGATTCCCATGATAATACCGATTGGGAGAAGGAACTGATACACCGTACCCACAGGTAGGAAATCAATAATATTCTGGAGAATACTGAATCTCTCCATAATATACTGCACTGCTCTGTCGTACAGGAAAAATAGCAATGCCAACGGGATTGCCGCGCCAAAGATTCCGATGATAAGACCTTCGATCACGAATGGGGAACGAACCACAAAGTCCTTTGCCCCTATATATTTCATAATAGCGATCTCTTCTTTCCTGACCGTAATACCCATTGTGACTGTGTTGCTGATCAGGAAGATGGACACACCGAAAAGTATAATGATGATCGCGATCGATATCACTGCCACAAGCGTGTTCACGCTTGACAGCGTATTGGCTACTACATCCGATTTATTCACTTCACGCACGCCGTCTAGCTTCTGCGCAAATGATACAAGCTCTTTCTGTGTCTCCGACAGAGAACGGCTCCTTGCCATTAGGTTGCCGCTATCCTCTGTCGTTTTCATGTACACTTCATAGTTATCAGAATTCGCCAGAGGATTATCCTCTTTAAATCCCTCCGCAAGCTCCGGGTTATCTCCAAAATACTGTTTCTGGAATTCCTCCCATGCTTCCTCGGCAGAGACATATCGCACCTCGCCCACGCCCTCATGGCTGCGCAATTCCTCTCCAATCTTTTCTTTCTGAGCATCTGTGGCGTCCTCCTCAAAAAATACAGTGATCGCCACTCCTTCCTCCGCTGTCCTGATGATGTACTGGAAGTTTACGATAATTGAGAAAAATAAACCGAACAGGAAGATACAAGCTGACATCGTCGCAACGGATGCGAGAGAAAACATCTTGTTCCTCCAGATATTCTTAACGCCCTGTTTTCCGACGTATCCTATTGTACTAATCCTCATTTATATACCCACCTTTTTGTTCATCGCTGACGATCACGCCCTGTTTCATCGTGATAACGCGCTCGTTCATCTCATTTACGATCTCCTGATTATGCGTAACAACAAGAACTGTCGTCCCGCGTTCATTTGCCTCCTTCAGAATACTCATAATCTCCCATGAGTTCGTCGGATCCAGATTACCCGTCGGCTCATCGCACAACAAAATGGCAGGCTCATTTACCAGCGCTCTCGCGATCGCGACACGTTGCTGCTCTCCTCCCGAAAGCTCTCTCGGGAAAGATTTGTACTTCTGCGCAAGACCTACAAGAGAGAGCGCCGCCGGCACCTTTTTCTTGATCACTCTTGTCGGGGTCTCTGTCACGCGCAGCGCAAACGCGATATTCTCATAAATATTTCTGTCCTTCAGGAGCCTGAAATCCTGAAAGACTACTCCAAGCCCTCTTCTGTACTTTGCAATATGACGATGCTTCATTCGGTTGAGGTTCTGCCCGTTTACGATGATCGTCCCTTCCGTCGGGTTTAATTCTTTCATAATAAGGCGGATCAGAGTTGACTTTCCTGATCCGCTGTCTCCGACGATAAAGACGAACTCACCGCGTTCGATCTTTACGGAGACTCCGTTCAGGGCCGCATTTCCCTTGGAATACTCCTTCGTCACATTTCTTAATTCGATCATATGTCCCTCCTAATTACTTATACTCCTGTATTTTATAATATCTTACCCTGTGAAAGCCTGCTTGGACTAAAGATGCCGTATCCTCCCCCGCTTGGGCTGAACGCCTAACACCACACAGCCGATCCCGCCGTCTGCGGGCAAGCCCACACGGCGCCCCGTCTGCGCGTTACAGGGCTAAACAGGTATCAATACTCCAGTGACTCCATGTACTTCATATATTTTACTACCATGAGCGCAATCTTGAATGTAATGGCATCCTCGAACACGCGCAGATCCAATCCTGTGCTCTTTTGGAGCTTGTCCAGTCTGTATACAAGAGTATTTCTGTGAATATATAACTGTCTGGACGTTTCTGATACATTGAGACTGTTTTCAAAGAATTTATTTATTGTCGTCAATGCCTCCTCATCAAATTCGTCCGGAGACTTCCCCTCGAAAATCTCCTTAATGAACATCTTGCACAGTGGAATCGGAAGCTGGTAGATCAGCCGTCCGATACCAAGAGTTGTAAACGCTATGATATCTTTCTCGTCAAAAAAGATCTTGCCGACGTCGAGAGCTAATTTCGCCTCTTTGTAAGACTTGGAAACTTCTTTGATATCGTTAACGATGGTACCGTATGCAATGCGGATCTGCTCCTCGTCTCCCTCATTGCGAAGCGTATCGAGCATCTCACACGCCATCTTTTCCAGTTCCCTGTTGCCTTCCTTCTCCGACAGTTCCTTGACAACGATGATATTCTTCTCATCTACAGCAGTAATAAAATCCTTTGATTTTCCACCAAGAATACTTCTCACATTCTCAAGGGCAGCGTTATCTTTTTCGTGCAATGTCTCAATAATAAAGATAACACGTTTTACCTCTGTGTCAATATGTAATTTTTTTGCACGATTATAAATATCTACCAAAAGCAGGTTGTCAAGAAGAAGATTCTTAATAAAATTATCCTTGTCAAACCGCTCTTTATAGGCAACTAAAAGGCTCTGAATCTGAAATGCCGCAATCTTGCCCAGCATGTACACATCCTCGCTATCCCCCGCTGCCAAAAGCACATATTCTAATCTTTGTTCATCAAAGATCTTGAAAAACTGGCAGCCCTGTATCACCTGACTATCCGCAGGGGATTCCACAAATGAAAGTACCGCCCCACCCCAGTCTTGAATGTTTTCAAAGGTGGCAGCCAACTCTTTTCCTTCTGTGTCCAGCACGCAGAAATCGACTCTTGAGATTCCTTTTAATCCCTCGATCGTATTTTGCAGTATCTGATTTGAAATCATACTTTTCCCTCCGCTCCTTTGAATTGTTTCATGTACATTTTTCACAAAATTCTTTCGCTCACATACTCATGTATTATATTAAGGCAAAACAGCAAAAAAAGAAAGAGGAAATGCAATTTTTTTATGCACTTCCTCAATATTTTTACAAAAAATTCACAATTCATTTTCTATACATTGTTCACAAATCTCTGGAATGACACTTACTGCTCCTTGCCTGCCCGCCACCAGAATAGCCTTTTTCTAAAAAAATGCTTCACTCTCCCAATTGGAAAGCGCTTTTCCTGTTCCCCTCCAAACACTGCTCCGCAACCAAACCAAATCTTTGCATTTAGCAGCGCTTTGTTTCTGTCTATGAACTGCTCCTGATACGGGGAAGCCAAGACAGACAGGATACAGTCTGTCTCTGTGCCATTGATATCATTAACCACATTTTCTTCCCTGCTGTCATCTGCAAGAATCCCTCTTCCTGTAAGTCTAAGCCCTCCGCTGTAACCCGCGAGCGCCTCTGCTGCGCTATTAAGTATTTCTTCCGTCTCTGCCAAGAGGAATACTTTCTTTTGGTTTTTCTGGAGATACTTTATAAACAGCTTTAAAAAAGTACGGTTCTCCGCTTCCTTTAAGCGGGTTCTGTCACCGATGTCAGCAGCTTTCAGTATCTCAGGCTCTCCGGGGAGAACCAATCCAAATCCATCTACTAATTCTCTCCACTGTTCATCCTCGCTGTTCTTCATCAGCACATCCATGGACAGAATTTCTATTATATCAACCGAGTCGTCTTCCAAAAACCGCATCATTCGGACCATTGTCTCCTTTGCGGTAAGACAGTCCAATCTGATACCCATGACCTCTATATTATCTGTCATAACTACATCACCTTTTGTCTCCCCAGTTGTATAATTTTAGCAAATATCAACCTTTTTGTAAAGATTTTTACTGTTCCTGACGCTTTTTCTTTTTTGTCACCAGCCCTCCGATTCTCCCAGTTTCCTTGGAGGTCAGGGATTTCCATCCATTGGCAAGCACCCTGTCGAGAAGCCCCAATTCCTCCGCTATCTCATATTTCATTTTTTCTTCCGGTTCCAGATGATCCAGATCAATCGGTTTTTCTTTCTTCTTTCCCACAATATCCCTTCTTTCCGTTTTATCGGGAGTATTGCCCATAAGGCTTCTTATTATTCAGAAGAGTGGGTGCTTTGAAACACTGTATAGAAAGATAGATTTTACATCGGACCGTCTGGTATGATAATCGCCGCTATAATGTATGCCAATATCCCTCCGCCCGTGCATCCGAACAGCACGAACAATAGGCGGATCAAAGTGGGGTCGATATTAAAATATTCGCCGATCCCCCCGCACACACCGCACAACATCCGCTGGGTTTTTGATCTGTATAATTTCTTATCGCTCATATATGATTCTCCTTTCCTGCTCCCCTGCATATTGCCTTCTATTTAAACATAAGCTCAATACTCCCCAGATTACATTCTGCCTTTATCTCACTTCCGCTTCCATGATCTGCTTTTATTCTATTATGGAAGGAACTGTATGATTCCCCATTGATCATCACCTCTCCCAAATCGCAGTTCACTTCATAATTATAGGCGTCCGAACTGCCTGGAAGCGTACATTGTATATTGCCGAGATCACATTGAAGGTCTGCCCGATCCGTCACTTCTCCTTCCAGTACGATCTGTCCGGCGCCACACTCCGCCTCCAGACTCCTTACACTAAAAGAAGTCAGAACCACTTGACCGGCGCCTGCCGACGCCAACATCTGATCCGCTTCCACTTCCGTCATCTCTATGAATCCCGCCTGTGCATCCGCGGATATCTTCTGAAAATATGTCCCTCTGGGAACACTAATATACATGACTCCCGAGTTCTCAGTGGTAAGCCTTCCCCCGTCTTCCATCTCTACCTTCAGTTCAGTATCCTCCTGCCATACATGAATCCGCTTCCTTAAATCATCACGGCAATACAACGTATCTACAATGATACTGTCTCCATCATAGGGCAGCACGTATACGCCCATGCCGGCAAGTTCAATATCTAACTCATTGATCCCATAGAAATCCGTCACCGTATCTCCATTGACCTCACCGGGCACATATTCGGAATCTGTAAAAAATCCTATATCACCCAGATCATCTATATTGTCCAGTTCAGAACTCACTGTCACTTCATTGGTGATACCTATACGATTCAGCCACCGGCGGATAATATTTTCATCTTCTCTGCTTCGAAGAATACCAAAGCCTCCTAAAATCGTCCCTGCCACGGCAAGCACTATCCCTACAGCCGCCAGAATCCCGCATACGATCCAAAAGACTTTCCATCTCTTACTCTTCATATACTATTGCACCGCCTTTCTGTGAAATGGCCTCCTGCACAAATCTACAAAGCCTCTGAGCATTGCCGGGAATACAACCATACATGCCTTCACTATCCCGACAGTTGCCATCAGCCCCAGCACAAAAAGCAGGATGCCGATCCCTATCACAACCATCGCTGCCGGAGGTATGACAATCAAGGCCAGCCCGGCAATCACCATCACGATCCCGGTAATCATAACTGCTATCGCCGCGATTACCAGACCTATGAAAAGTGCGATAATCCCGGCAATCAATCCAAACACGGCGCAGGCTATCCCGATCGCCACCGGACCGGCTACAATCACAATCAGTGCAATGAGAATGAGCTTCAGCCAGCCGCTCGTCCAAGGCTCTTTCTTCTCGCCAGTATCTTCCTGTTCCTCCCCCGGATCTTTCCCTTGAGCGCCGTTCCTCGCATTCTGTGTCTGCGCGCTGTCTGGTGCGGCTCCCTGTCCATGCTCCTCAAAACGCCGTCCATATTTTTCCATGTAATCTTTATGATCAAATTTTGCTTCATCAAACGCCGTACCGTAATAGTCGGCCTTGATGGACTCTGCCACCTTCTTTGGGCTTCCCAGTTCACGGAGCGTTTCCGCCTCGTTCTCCTCTCCGGCATCCGCCAGATAATCTGCATAATACTGAACCGCAGCCTGCCGCTCATCCGCAGGCATATCAGATAAAAGCCGCTCAAGTTCATTCAAAAATTCCACACGGTTCATGCAGTCACACCTCCCTCAAATATCGCGTTGACTTTCTGGATATAAGCCTTCCATTCCGCCTTATATAAATTAAGCTGTACCGCCCCGCGGGACGTCACCTTATAATATCGTCTGTTTCTCCCGTCAAACTGTCTGTCGTAGACCTCTAAACATTCATCTTTCTGAAGTCTTCGGAGCACAGGATACAGTGTTGATTCTGAGACATCGATCACTTTGCGCACATCTTGCGTGATCCGATAGCCGTATGTTCCCTCGTCCTCCATGGAAACAACCGCCAGTACGATAGCATCCAGAAGAGCCGCGCCTGTATTGAATACCATGCGATCATCCTTTCTATATTGTATTGTTTTTTATATTATATTTTGTATAATATATATTGTCAATATAATATTGCTTAACTTATACGAAAGCATTTCTAAAGGTTTTCCAAAGAAACCGGCATCTCAAAGAAGTAGAAATCGAATAATGATTTGCATATAAAAATTCCCCACAGGCGCTGATTCACCTACAGGGAATTTGATTTTCCAACCCGAAATGATACAATTGGTTCCCGCGAGTTTTCCATGTATGCCACAAGATGCTTTTATGCTCTGATTCGGAATGTCTTTGGGGCAAATCTATAAACCAAAATACTTGCAACAACGCTATAAATCACACAAAACACAATGGTCATTATTCCAAATATCAGAATTGACATGCGTAGCTGCATTAAAAAGAAACAAACCGCATATGTCACTGTCATAACAATGCGGTAGGTGCCGCTTTTCAATTCCGTTCCTGCGTTATAAGGCTGGAGCAAATAATAAATAGTCAGATAGTGGATAGAAAAAAATATGCTCATACAAAGAATCGAAACAATCAGCACAGCATAATTCAAAGGATTATCCGTTCCTCCTGTGGCAAAGAGAATAAGCGCCAGCCCAATCCCCATTATCAAAGCGGGTACTGCGTTGATTTTCATAATTTCACGCAAACGTATCTGAAACAGACGTAATACAAAGTCTGGCTGCTTGTAAAATGAATAAGTCAGCAAGCTGTGATCACAATTCATAAAAAGCGCCTGAGTAAAATTTGTTCCGCGGTTAATCGCATACATGATAAACACAAAGTATGGAAGCCATGTCATCATCATTTCGTTGATTCCCGGTTTCACTTCCGGCCTCAAGAAAGTCATCATCAATACTCCAATCACAAAGAAGGAACAGACGTAGGAAATTTTTTTGGTTGAGTTCCATAATATCTTTTTGTGTCTTTTGATAAATAACTCATTCAGATACTCAAACCCCTTGTGGCTGCTGGTAATTGAAGTATCCGTCGATATTTTTTTCTCATTGGCCTGTTTGATGATTTGCGTCTTTGCCGCGGAGTCCATCTGATCGGTTAACCCGGATAATAATTCCTTATTGACCGCACGGTAATCACGGAAAGTTAGAACTTTTACTATACCCGCCGCTCCCAAGGGGATACAAAGCAAAAAAGCCGCCATTGACATAATTGCCGGCACGGCCAAACCGAATGCAGGAAGGCCATAGGTCACCCCTAAAAGCAGGGCAATACAGCCCCAGACATATTTAGAAAGCTTATTTTCATTGTAGCCAAAACCTCTTTTCTCATAATCCCATAGACTAACAGCCGCCACAAACAATTTCATCCCCGCTATGCAAAACGGCAGGAGCAGACAAAACCACAAAGGTATACCTCTGTTCACTCCAAATAAAATCGTAAACGGTATGAATCCGACAGCAACCTTGAGAATGGAATAGAGATAATTGACCAGCGTATATTCTCTTGCGTCCATCCTCATGAGGAACATCGCATAATATTTATCTTCCGTAGGATTAAAAAGGCTGGTGTTTGCAAAACTGCCGATCACGGTAAGGAACAGCAAAATATGGAGAAACACTTGATCTTCAGGCAGTCCCTTATAAAGAATGCCTATCCCCCATATCATGGTAAAAAGGTAAAGAAATTTCCCGATGAACGTGGAGATAATTTCCCATAATACCGACAGTATATTGGCAAAAACTTTAAGCCCTTTCACTCTATATAGCGTTGCGGGAAGCAGTCTTTTTAAAAGCGGAATCTGTTTTAATGAGAACAAAATACCATTTACACGATATGTATTTTTCAGGGAAAAAGAAATTTTCAAAGTTTTATTCATGTTCTTCCTCCCGCAATGCGGCAATGATCTTATCCTTAAATTCTCTGCTGTCTAAATCGGTTTTTTCCACAACCTCCAGTTCGCCGTGGTTGAGCAGCACGATTTCGTCACAAAGATCGAGAGCCAAGTCCATAATATGCGTGGAAAAGATGGTAATGCGGTCTTGCTTCAATGAACGAAGCAACTGCTTCATCTCTTCAGCGACAACCACATCAAGAGAGGTCAGCGGCTCGTCAAGCAATAGGATATTCGGTTGAGCAATGATATTGATCAGCATTTGCATTTTGTTTTTCATACCGTGAGAATAGTCTTTTAACAGTTTGTCTCTGTCCTCCGGCTCAATACTCATATAATCAAAATACTCATCTGTGCTTCTGGGATTGTCAATCGATTCCTCGTTAATATCCATAAAAAATTTCAAAAACTCCCTGCCCGTAAGGAACTCTGGCACAGTAGGCGTGGACAGCACATACCCGATATCATCCGCCGCCACTTCACGGCGGCCGCTGTCTGTATCTATATAAAAGCTGCCGCTGTCTGTCTTAAGGTCACGGTTCAAGCAATTAAACAAAGTCGTTTTTCCCGCGCCGTTTCTTCCGAGAAGCCCGTAAATTTTCCCTTCTTCAAACGTAAAATTGATATCTCTAAGAACTTCTTTTTTCTCAAAACTTTTTGACAAATGCTCAATCACAAATTTCATGACATCCTCCGCCACACTGCACATTGTTAATCTATTATCAAAATCAATTTTACAACAGTTTCTCAAAACGTTCCATTGCTTTTTTCGTATTTTCGTGAGTTCCGAAGGAAGTCAAGCGAAAGTAATTCTTCCCATTTACGCCGAAGCCAGCCCCCGGCGTGCCCACCACCTGCGCATTTTCCAACAGATAGTCAAAAAACTCCCATGATTCCATGCCGTTCGGGCATTTGAACCAGATATAGGGCGAGTTTACGCCACCCGTGAAGGAAATCCCTTTCCTGCGCAATGTCTCTGCGATCATGCGCGCATTTTCCATATAATAGGAAATATTCTCCATGCACTCCTTCATTCCTTCCTCAGACAGCACTGCCGCCGCCGCATACTGAATGATATAAGGTGTTCCGTTGAATTTCGTGGACTGTCTGCGGTTCCACATATCGCGCAGGCTCATTATCTGACCATTCGACGCGGTAAACACAAGCTCTTTCGGAACAACAGTGTAAGAGAATCGGGTTCCTGTAAACCCTGCCGTCTTAGATAACGAGCAGAACTCAATCGCGCATTTTTCCGCACCTTCTGCCTCGTAAATACTGCGGGGCAGCTCCGGCTCGGAAACAAACGCCTCATAGGCGGAATCAAAGAGGATCACCGCCTCATTTTCCAAAGCATAATCTACCCATACCTGTAATTGTTCCCTGTTATAACATGCTCCTGTCGGGTTGTTCGGGGAGCACAGATAGATGATGTCTGCTTTCACAGAATTATCCGGCATAGGAAGGAAGTCATTTTCCTCTGTCCCGTTCATATACGCAATCTGTTTGCCGTCCATCGTGTTCGTATCCACATAGACCGGGTACACCGGATCTGGAACAAGGATCACGTTGTCTTTTGAGAATAGCTCCGTGATATTTCCCGTGTCACTCTTCGCGCCGTCAGAGATAAACACATCGTCCGGATCGACTTTCACGCCATTCCTTCCATAATATTCTGCCACTGCGTTGCGCGCGAAGGCATACCCCTGCTCCGGCCCATATCCCTTAAACGTCTCCGGGTCCGCCTGCATCTCAACAGCCTCGTGAAGTGAAGCCACCGCGCCCGCTGTCAGCGGGCGGGTCACGTCGCCGATACCGAGACGAATCACAGAGGCTGCTTTGTCTGGGTGCTTTTCCTCGTATGTTCTGACTCTGCGGGCGATCTCCGCAAAAAGATAACTGTCTTGAACATTCAGATAATTTTCATTTAACTTTGGCATTTCCACATCTCCTTTTATTTCCTTTTTATCATAGTCCTGTCTTTCTGCCGTTCATAAAAGAGAAAAGCGGGACCACTCCTGCCATGCCGCGCCGTTGCGGAAACACAGGAGTAACAGAACCCGCTTTTATTTTCTACAAGGGTATCTTAGCAGAAACCCATTGGTTTTTCAATATTTATTTCAAAGACCACTGCGCAATAAATCCAACGAGCACACAATGTATCACCAACAACGCTGGGATCGAGACGACGAACTTCGCTTTCTTCGTCTTGTGCCGGAACATCAGCATCCCAGCAAGAGCTCCTGCCGAGCCTCCCGCGGCGGCGAGACCAAGGAGTGTCCGCTCGGGGATCCGCCATTTTCCCTCCTTTGCCCGACCTTTATCCAGTCCGTAGGTGACCCATGTCAGAAAATTGATAACCGCCAGATAATACGTCAGAAAACTCATACGCTTATCTCCTCCCGCAGCGTAAACGAATAGATAATCTTTTCTTTCACCGGCTTCCCCGTAAGCCGGGACAGAGCCTGCGCGTAATAGTCAAGCTGCGCGTGATATTTCTCCGTCAAATCAACCGCGCTTTTTGCTTTGTCGGTCTTATAGTCCAGCACAACCAGACCGTCCGGCTCCTCAAAATACACGTCGATGATCCCCTGGACGAGAATCGTTTCCCCGGAGGTGTCTCCGGGATAGATCTCCGAGGCGTCCACTCCTAAGACAAAGGGCTGTTCCCGGAAAAGTCTGGCTCTTTGCGCCGCGGCGTGCATCCGTCTGCCGCTCTCACAGCGCAGGAAGCGCAGGATATCACCGGCGCGGATACATTCTGCCATCTCAGAGGTCAGCCTGCCCTCTGTCTCATACCGCCTGATTGCTTCTGCCATGCTGTCTTCATCATATTCCACCTCAAAGTCCAGAAGTTCCATCAGCTTATGATATGCGCTTCCTCTGGAAGCCCCGGTAAGCGTCTCCTCTTCTCTTAAAAATCCCGGGATCAGCGGCACTGCCACCGGCTCCTCATACATCTCCTGACCAGCCTCTTCTGTGAGGGCAGCACGCTTCTTGAGTTCCGAGACCGTAAACTTCAGTTTCATCTTCCCTTCATCTTCGTAAGGATAGACATAGTCCATCTGCGCGTCAAAGCGTTCCTTAAGCCCGGGCACGTAAGTCCTTGATACATCCCAGTTCCCGAGCACATCCAGCGCCAGTTCCTCTGCCTTTCGTTCTGCCCGTCCCACGGCAAGCGCCTCCCCGGTAAATAAACGAATATCCACAGCAGAATCTTCCTGTTCCCGTCCTGCTAGAACAGGCAGAATCCAGTCCAGATAACATCTGGCTCCTTCCACGCGGAAAATCTCGCCGCCAATTCTTTGAAACTCCACTCTCCTCCCCGATATATCTGCGTTTTCTCCCGGTGCATCTATATCTCTGTCTGTGATTTCATACGCGCTCACATCTGCGCATCCAGTCATGATCAATTTCTCTTTGGCGCGGGTCAGCGCCACATAGAGAACTCTCATCTCCTCTGCCAGCATCTCAAGGCATTGTTCTTCCCGCATCATCTTTTTCAAAAAGGTCGGTTTCTTGGTCCTTCTCTCTAGATTGATATAATCCAGACCTACTCCCCACTCATGATGGAGAAGCACACTCCCCTTGGTATCCTGCATGTTGAACATCTTCCCCATGCCCGCCGCGAACACTACTGGGAATTCCAGCCCTTTACTCTTGTGGATGCTCATAATTCGGACAGTGTCAGCCTGCTCATCCATGATTCCGGCCTCCCCATAATCCACGTCATATTTTTTTAACTGCCCGATATAACGGACAAAATTAAACAGCCCTTTGTAGCTTGTCCCTTCAAAAGCAGACGCTTTCTCCACAAGCATCTCCACATTTGCAGTACGCTGAATCCCAGCCGGCATCGCTGCAATGCAGATGCCGTATCCTGTTCGTTCGATAATCTCTGTAAGAAGTTCATGGATGGACGTATAAGAAACTTTTCTTCGGAAATATGCTGTTTGTGCATAAAAACGGGTAAGCTTCTTGCTCAATACTGGATCTCCTGCCGCGTCTTTTGTATACGCTTCCGCAGCCTCATAAAAGGGCAGGTTCGGATGTGCAATGCGGATCTTTGCCATCTCCTCCGTGGTTAGACTGCCAAAAGGCGATGTAAGGACAGCAGCAAGCGGAAGATCCTGCCTTGCATTGTCCAATATCTTCAGATAGTCCAGAAGCACACTGACTTCATAAGTTTCAAAGTACCCCTCCCGGCTCACAGAGTAGGCGGGGATTCCCTCTTCCGCCAATACCGCGGAGAAGTCTTCCGCCCATCCCCGGATACTCCGGGTCAAGATCACGATATCTCTGTACTGTATCTTCCTGTATCTGCCGGAGGCTTTGTCAATAACCACTCCGTTTCTCATCAGTTCCCGTATCCGGCGGGCAATCATCCTTGCTTCTGACTTTCTTGCGTCTGCCTTCCCGGTATCCTCTCTGTCCAGAAGAAGAAGCTCCGTCCGGTCTGTAAAAGCCGTGTCCCGTGCCGTTTGCGGCAATGCCGGGAAATCCGCTCCTGCATACAATGCGGCGCTATCGTCGTATTCAATGCCCCCCATGTCTTTCCTCATGATCTGGCGAAACAGGTAATTCACACTGTCCAGCACCTCCGCGCGGCTCCGGAAATTCTTATGAAGGTCAATCCTCTGCTTTTCGCCATCCGAAAGACTATAAGTATGGTATTTCTCCATAAAAAGCTCCGGTCTGGATAAACGGAAACTGTAGATGCTCTGCTTCACATCTCCTACCATGAACACATTATAGATTCCACGGGACACTTTCGACACGCTTGTGAGGATTGTCTCCTGCACAAGATTACTATCCTGATACTCATCGATCATCACTTCCTCGAAACGCTCCTGATATTCCTTAGCAGAAGGAGATGGAATCAGTTCTCCGTCCTTCTCCACAGTCAGGATAGCAAGGGCAAACTGCTCCATGTCACTGAAGTCAATCATATTCCGGTCTCTCTTCTTTTCACGGAACATCTCCGCAAAACGTCCGACTAGTTCTGACAGCATACGCATAGACGGATACGCGGCTTCCATGTCCTTTGACCATGCCTCCCGGGCAGTGTAAAAATATGTCTCCTGCAACTCCTTTAAGAGCTTTTTCGCCTGATTGCGGATCTTCTTCACAGCCTCCTTCTTTTCCTCAGAAACCGTATCATCCTTCTTGGCAGAAAGCCGTTTCCAAAAAAATCCAGTAACAAGCTCATAGAGACTGTCAAAACTTTCTTCCTTCTCTAGCCTCCCCGCGCTCTCCAAATCCTCTTCCAGCATCTCACAATACATATACGGCCCGTCCGCTTCTTCGCAGATCTTCAGCGCCCGCTCCAGCACATGCCGGATATCCCGCACCCGTGATCTCACTCTCTCCGCGGCCCGGCGCACAAGATCTTCGTTCCGTCCCGTTTCATAAGCTCTGACACAAGAATCCAGCCACCGCTCCGGCTGCGGATAACTACGGGAATACTCATACAGTCTTAGGATGATCTCTTCGATCTTCCGGTCATTCCGCCCGGTGCCAAATCTCTCTACGAATGCAAGGAATTCCTCGCCGCCTTCCGCGTAATACTCTTCCAGCATCTCGTCCAAGACATCCTGTTTTAAGAGCTTAAGTTCGCCTTCCTCGGCAATCCGGAATCCGGGATCAATGCCAATCACATGAAAATGATCTTTTATAACTGATAGGCAGAAGCTGTGGATCGTTGTGATCTCGGCGCTGTGGATCAGCGTTGCCTGCTGCTCCAGACGCGTATCTCCCGGACGTTCCTTCAGCTTCTGCTCTATCGCCGCGCCGATCCTCTCTTTCATCTCTGCCGCCGCCGCCTCGGTAAACGTCACAATGAGCAGACGGTCCACATCCACAGAACGGGGCTCTTCTGTGATCTTTCGGATAATACGCTCCACAAGTACAGCTGTCTTGCCTGAGCCAGCCGCCGCGGACACAAGAATATTTCTGTCTCTTAAGTCAATGACTTTCTGCTGTTCTTCCGTCCATTTTACACTCATGGGCGCTCACCTCCCTCTCTTCTTTCTTCTGCCTTGCACCCGTTTTCCACCTTTTCTTCTCCCGGTCCTTTGCTGCGCTCATTCTCCTGTTCCTTGCCGCTCCCGGCCGCGTGCTCCATAGCCGCCACTGCCTCCTCCATGGACATCTTCTCCAGCCTTCGGTACGCGCACCCTTCAAGACGCAGGTCAAACCCGCAGATATCCTTGTACGGACAATAGTCACAGCCGGTGGAATCCCCCATTTCATAAGGTCTTGCCTGTACTTCCCCGTCATACATCTCTTCCTTGAGGCTGCGTTCCTTTTCCCGCGCATATTCCAGCACGGTCTCAAATGCCTCTTTAGGAAGCGCCCGGGAACTTTTGCTAAGAGATCCGTCCTTGTTCCGCCCCATGGGAAACAAAATGGATGAACCGGACAGATCCCGCTCCAGATGCGGGATCACAGTCTCATCGCCATTAATCAGACCGTCCAGTTTTAATTCTTTTAAAATACTCTTTTCCACATCCTCGCTGCTATCCTGATCTGGGACGACAGGATCCTGTATCCGATAATAAAAGATCCCTGCAGGCACGATCTTCTTCCCGGGATACGCCTTCTCCTCCACAGAGAGAGCCGCGTTTAAGTAGATTGGGAGCTGCATCTGCAGTCCGTGATAAAGAGCCGTGATGTCAAAACTTTTCATCCCGGTCTTATAGTCCGTCACCTTTACATAAACAGCGTCATCTGTCTTGCACGTGTCAATCCGGTCGATCTTTCCACTGCCAAACTTCATCTCATATCCGCTGGGCTCAAAATCCCCCTTCTCCATCTGTCTCGTAAGCGCCCAAACAGAACGGCCAATCAGACGCTTGATGCGCCCGATCAAATGCTCGTTTCTAGCCGAGCTAAACAGCACGGTATTGCCGTAATCAATAACACTTTCTTCCACGCTCTCCGCGATCAGCTCGTCTCGTTTCTTGGGCGTCATCTCCGTCCAGCGCAATTTCTCCCTGTCGGCCTTTCTGGAAAAACGCTCTAAGGATTGGTGGGCGATATTGCCAAGGTCAAGCGCCTCAAACCCATACTCTTCCCGGTCCGAAAGCCTCAACCCATAGCTTAGAAAATGTGCGTACGCGCAAGACGCAAACTGCTCCAGCCGCGTCACACTGACACGATCACGGCCGGTATAAAGTTCCTCTGCCTTTTCCTTCCCTAACCTTGGACGGTCTTTTCTGATAAATCCCGCCCTCAGAATCTGATCGATCTCTCCATGGCTCTTGCCGTCGCGGACAAACCACGCATACAATTCCTTCCACTCGTCATCCACGCCCGTGCGCCTCTCGCTGATTCCTTCCGCAACTTTCCGTATCCCGGTCTTCCTCGTCACTTCCCTCTCGCAGAGAGTTCGTTTCTCCTCATCTGCCGGGAGGATACTGGGGAAGAGACGACGGATATCGGAAACAAGGTATGCCGGGCGCAGTGTCTTGCCGTCTGCAGACACCTTTGACCACGAGAGGAAAAGCCGCTCCGCCGGTTTTGTCAAGTTCATGTACAAGTAGAATTTCTGAATATAGATCTGCTCCTTCGACCCCGGAGAAAGTACAATCTCACCCTCCGCAAGGCGCTCTCTGTCCCGCTCTGAGAGAAGCCCCCTCGCTCCCGCATTTCCGGGCAGAAGAGTATCATTCGCCCCCACAAAGAAGAGTGCTTTGATACTCTTGATCCTTGTCCGCTCCACATCCCCAATCACAACCTGATCCAGACTGGGCGGGATCACGCCCACCTTTGCCTCCTCGAGCCCAGCGTCCAGCAGGTCGCAGTATTCCTTCAGAGAGACTTGCTCCTCTCCCAAAAGTTCCACAAACTTATCAAACAGCTCCAGCACAATCCGATAGACCTGCGCATACTCTTTTGCAAGGGCAAGCTCACCCTCTGCCTGAAACTCCTGTTCCATGGCGGCAAGCTGCTCCTGAAGCTTTTCCCCTGCAATATATTCATACACGGCGAGCGTCACGTCCCCCACTGTCTTTCTGCGCTGTTTTAACACATACATAAGGCCGCCCGTCTTTTCCACGAAACGTACCCTGAGATGATTCAGCTCCTGAAGCTCTTCCTCACTCGTCCCGGCAGGTTTACGCACCCACGCCTGCTGCCATTTTTTATATCCCCGGATACCCAGCGCCAGACAATAGTTCTCCATGCGGTCGATCTGCCCGTCCGTAAAACCGCACAGACCGCTCCGCAGATGTCGGAACACACTGTCATAGGTAAAGTTCTGCTCCGCCATGGCAAGCAGGCTTCGCAGATACTCTACAAACGAATTAAGCAAGATGCTTTTCTTATGGTCCATAAACACCGGAATATCAAACATTTCGCACGCCTTTTCCAGCGCATCCGCATAGGCGTCCATATCCGCTGCGATCACCGCAATGTCACGGTAACGGTAGCCCTTTTCCCGTACCAGCCGGCGGGTTGTCTCCGCCACAAACTGCGCTTCCCCCCGCGGATCACGGGCTTCATGAAGGGAAATGGCGCCACCGTCATGTGTATCTGCGCCTCCGCTCTCTGTCTGCGGGGAATCTCCCGCCTCTGAGTATGTCTTTCCCGAATATCGGAACAGTTCTGATTCTAAAAATGCCATCTGCGGGTTGCCCCGGAAACGGTATGGCACATATTTCCCTCCGGATGCCTCTCCCGCGTCTTTCCACATATAGACAGGCTCGTCTATTTCTATCCCCGCCTCTTGTGCAATCTTAACAAGCGACGTGGTCATCTGCTTGCTGAGCGCAAAGAGCTGATACGGATGACGGTACACAAACGGATCTTCCCTCTCGTCCAGCGTCACCGTCACTATCACTTTTTCGCACACTTTTAAAAGCTCGCCCAACAGATGATCCTGAACCGGGGTAAATCCGGTAAATCCGTCCATGGCGACGATACTCCCTTTCAAAATGTCTGACTTGGGAACAACGTCGCTCAACACATCCAGCATTTCTTCCTTTGTAATGTATTTCTCCTGCAAATAATCCTCAAAGCCCTCGTAGAGCTTTCGAATATCCGACAGCTTATAATACAGATAGCTGTCCTCATCCAGCTCTTCCATCAGCCCGTCAAGCCTCTCTGTATCCACCCCGTACTGGGTAAACTCCGATATGACGGATTTCACTTCACTGATGTAGCCCTGCTTTTTCAGATTCCCTTTCAGCACAATCAGTTCGTCCTCATAGTTTCCCGCGATTCTGCGAAGCACTAGATTCTTACCCTCGTCGTCCAGCACCTGACGCCCGTCCTCTCCCATTTCCTCGAACACTCTGTGCGCAAGGCGCCCGAAGCTTAGAACGTCGATATTCATAATTCCGCCCGCAGGGTGCATCAGGCACAAGTCTTTCTGCGTCTGCATGGTAAATTGCTCCGGCACAAGGATGAGATAATTCTTCTCCGGGCGGCGGATAGAGTCCTCTATGATATTTTCATAAAGACGGCGGGTTTTCCCACTGCCTGAATTTCCGAAAATAAACTGTAATGACATATCTTCCTCCTGTAGTACGTCCCGATCAGGACAAGCTGCAAGCGCGGCATATGCGTCAAGTACGGTCGCGACGAGCACAGCTCGAATTCGCCGCGCTCCTTCTCGCTGTCCGTTGCACTTACATACTACGATATGTAAGCCAATTTGGGAATGCACCCATTCCCGGTTGGCTTTCATATCGGGTACGCTCGTCAAGTACGGTCGCGACGAGCACAGCTCGAATTCGCCGCGCTCCTTCTCGCTGTCCGTTGCACTTACATACTACGATATGTAAGCCAATTTGGGAATGCACCCATTCCCGGTTGGCTTTCATATCGTAGTATGCTCGTCGCTATGCGCTCATTATATCACACTGTGCTCTTATCTGAAATATAGCATATCTGTAAAAGTATTTTTACACAGAAAACTTGTCAAAAATTATTGACAAGTAAACTTGACAGTGATACATTAGGATTACAAATAAAACTTGGCATCAACTTAAGTGAGGTATTTATGGAAAGAGAGGACATTTTAGCAAAAAGCAGAGCGGAAAACAAAAATAAAGACATATATGAGCAAGAAGTCTTAAAACAGGCAAGCAGAAGTGCAGTCGTAGTTCAGATGGCTTTTGCGACGATTTTTTTCGTAACGCAGATATTTGTCGGCAAAGGCATAAACTGGGGCCTATGGGCGATTGTTTTCAGCGCAAGTATGACGATCAACTGGGTGAAATACATTAGACTTCGCCGTAAGCTCGAACTTGCGATAGCAATCGCTTACACGATATTGATATCCGTGATGTCCGGATACCACATCTATAATCTGATAGTATCTTCCACAATCTTGTAAGGCGGTGGAAAATATGAATGATAAACTGGTATTAAAAAACAATCTCAAAGATGTGAGGGCAGAAAAAAAAGCCATCTCAATCAGCGTTGGCGGAAATGGTGGGTGTATCTCGGAATACGATTAGTTCCATTGAAACGGGACAGTTTAATCCGACCGCCAAATTAGCGCTCATCCTGTGTATTGCACTGGATAAAAAATTTGAAGAATTATTCTATTTCTAAGAAATGTCCCGCCCTTATTGACATTTTCCGTTCCTTCTGCTATCCTTTTCGCAGAATAAGGGAGGGTACAGATATCTCCCGTAAGATTGGAGCTGAAAAGATGATTATTACTTCGTGCTGATCACAAAACCGCATGACAAATACATTGCATTTTTTATCGATGCGCACCCCCCCTCTTATCAGGGCGGTCTGTCTTGTCATGCACACGCAGGAAAGTAATTTCATCTTCTTATGTATACAGACACATCTGCGTTTTCACGGCGCGCGGTATTTACGCACACAGAGCGCATATACCCGCCCTTTTGGAAATGCACAGGCAGTATGGCAGATAAGAACCGCGGAAATCACTTTCCCGCGGTTTCTTTTTATCTTCTCTCCGGCTGCGAGGGCACGGGAGACGATCCTGCCCCCACCAAGAGCAACCCTTTCTATACGGAGGTATACACAATGTCACTGATACAGATAAATAACTTAAGTTTTACTTATGAGGGCAGCTTCGATCCTGTCTTTGAGAACGTGACCTTCCAGATCGACACCAACTGGAAGCTGGGCTTTATCGGGAGAAACGGCAAAGGTAAGTCCACCTTCCTAAAGCTGCTTATGAACGCATATGAATACACCGGCTCCATTACCTCATCCGTGAGCTTTGAATACTTTCCTTTTACGGTGGCAGACCCTTCACTCATGACGTACGAGGTTCTGGAAAATACCAGCCCTCTCATGGAACAGTGGGAGCTGATCCGAGAGCTAAACCTGCTTGACACTGATCCCGAAATTTTATACCGTCCTTTTCACACCCTGAGCTTCGGTGAACAGACGAAAGCGCTCCTCGCCGCGCTGTTTCTAAAAGAGCACGCCTTTCTTCTGATCGATGAACCGACCAATCATCTAGACGACCTCGCACGGGAGAAGGTGGCAGAATACTTATCCCGGAAAAGTGGCTTTATCCTTGTGTCCCACGACAGGGATTTTCTCGACCGCTGCGTGGATCATGTCCTTGTACTGAACCGGAGGACGATTGAAGTCCGCAAGGGGAACTTTTCCTCATGGTACATGGATAAAACCGCAAAAGACCGTCTGGAATTAAAGCAAAATGAAGCGCTTAAAAAGGATATCCGCAAATTAAAAGAAGCCGCGCGTCAGGCGGCGGGTTGGTCGGACAAAGTTGAGAGCACGAAAACCGGCTCCCGCATCGCGGGGCTTAGACCCGACAGAGGGCACATCGGGCATCAGGCAGCAAAAATGATGAAGCGCGCGAAAACGCTGGAACATCGGAAAGAACACGCTGTCCAAGAAAAGGAAGCGCTTTTAAAGGACGTAGAAACCTTGGACAGCTTGAAATTAAATGTACTGGAGCATCACAGCCACAGGCTCGTCTCCCTTAAGGACGTCACCATAGACTACCGCTTCGGTGATGCAGCTAACTGTTCTTTTGATAATACAGATAGAATCCTGCCGCTTCTAAAGGATTTTAGTCTGGAAATCCAACGTGGCGACCGCATCGCTCTGTCCGGGAAAAACGGCTGCGGGAAATCCAGTCTCATCAAACTGATACTGGACGAAAATATTCCTCACACAGGAGAAGTCTACACCGCGGGAGGACTTAAGATATCCTACATCTCACAGGACACTTTGCACCTTAAGGGCAGCCTTCTTGAATTTGCCTTAAGCCGTGGGCTTGACGACACACTTTTCTATACGGTTCTTAAAAAACTGGGACTGGAACGGGTGCAGTTTGAAAAGAAAATTGAAGATTTCAGCGAAGGACAGAAAAAGAAGGTGCTGCTGGCGGCATCACTGTGCGAGCCAGCACACCTGTTTCTCTGGGATGAACCTTTGAATTTTATTGATATTTTTTCACGCATCCAGCTAGAAGAGCTGATCTTAAGCTTCCAGCCTTCCATGCTCTTCGTGGAGCACGACCGGACTTTTCGCGAGAAAATCGCGACAAAGATTATCGAGCTTTCTCTGGGAACTGCGCAAGAATCACTGCTGTGAAGACGAGCGCACAGCCAAACAGTTCTCTTCCAGAAAGCCGTTCCCCCAATATCACCCATCCGGCAAGCACGGAGAATACAGATTCCAGACTGAGGATCAGAGACGCCACAGCCGGGTCCGTATTTTTCTGCGCCACGACCTGAAGGGTATACGCCACACCACAGGACAACACTCCCGCATAGGCAAGCGGCACCCATGCTTCCATTATCTGGCTGATCTGCGGCTGTTCGGACACAAGCATCGGCACGGCACACAATATCCCACACACAAAGAACTGGATACAGGATAAGGCGACTCCATCCACCTTCGGGGCAAAAGAATCGATCACAAGAATATGCACGGAAAACGCAGCCGCGCACAGGAATACGAAGAAGTCTCCTTTTGCGATGGAAAAACCTTCCGTGATACAGAGAAAATACATCCCCGTTGCCGCGAGAACCACGCCGATCCACACCTTCAGCCCAACGCGTTTTCCCAGAAGGATCCCCATAACCGGAACGATTACTATGTACAGCGCTGTAATAAATCCTGCCTTTCCAGCGGTCGTATATACAAGCCCGATCTGCTGGAGAGAGCTTCCCGCAGCGAGGGCAAGCCCGCAGCAGATACCTCCGACGATCAGATCCTTCCGGCTGCCAATTCCCGCACCCGCGACTTCCGCCACCTGTTCTTGGCTCTTCTTCCTGCCATTTCTTTTGAAAAGCAGGAGCACCGGGATCAGCACAATTCCGCCCATCAGGCAGCGGATGGAATTAAAAGTAAACGGCCCTAAATAATCCATGCCCACACTCTGCGCTACAAAGGCGCTGCCCCAGATAAATGCGGTCAGCGCCAAAAGAAAATTATTTGTTGATTTACGTTTCATCTATATCTCCCTCAGTCAAGAGAATTGTATCTTTTCAGCATGCGCGGCTGTATACTTCCTGCTGCACGTATACTGCGCTTTTCCGGCTATTGGAAGAATTTCTCCATCACTTCCTGTGCAGGCATCTCTTTTCCTGTGAACAGTTCAAACGCCGCGGCTCCCTGCCACAAAAGCATTCCGATCCCTCCGATCGCCGCGCGGCAGCCTGCTTCTTTTGCCTTTTGGACAAGAAGCGTCTCCCTTGGATTGTATACGACATCCGCCACAGCCAGATCTTTATGTAAGAACTCTGCTGGAACCGGAATCACATCCTGAAGCGGATTCATTCCCGCGCGAGTTCCATTGATAAGAATATCGCTGACCGCAACCGTTTCCCTGAGAAGCTCTGTATCGTCCAGATCCTCAATGTATACTTTGCCGATCGAGGGAACCGCTTTCCGGATCTTCTCCACTGTCTTCTCCCCATTGGCATAGAACTCGTCTTTCCGATTAAATATGGCCAGCTCTTTCACACCATCCAGCGCCGCCTGCACCGCAATGGCAGTCGCCGCCCCGCCCGTGCCGAGAAGCACAATTTTTTTACCTTTTACCTCAACGCCATGCTCTTTCAGATTGCGGATGAAGCCTGTTCCGTCCGTGATGTGTCCGGTCATCGTTCCGTCCTCTTCTACAACGACCGTGTTGCAAGCGCCCACCATCTTTGCCGCGGGAGAAAGCCTGTCCACAAGCTGCGCCACCGCTGTTTTGTTCGGCATCGTGATATTGAATCCTCCCACATCCAGAGTTCGAAGCGCTCTCACTGTCTCCTCTGTTTTTTCAAGCGGCGTGTCAAACGCAAGATATGCCGCGTCTATCCCGAGCTTTTCAAAACTGTAATTATACATGGCGGGAGATCCCGAGTGTCCCACCGGGGAGCCGATAAGCGCATAGAGCCGTGTGTGTCCGTTGATCCGTCTTTCCATTATAGTCCGTCCTCCTCAATGTATTTTCAAAATAAAATGCAGATACAGTATAACACGGCTTTAAGATTACTTCAATACTTTAAAGTACGAAATTTCAGAGCTGAAGTTTGAAAAAGCAAAGCAAATTCCGATCTTTTTACAGCTTATGCACGATCAGCTGTTCACCGTCCAAGTTTTCCTTGTCCAGCCCTGTCGTATGGATCTGGTTGTCCTCATACGTCTTATAGTAATAGACTCCCATGTCTGCGTTCATACAGCATGCATAGGTAGTGATATCATATTTTCCATCCTGCGTAAGCACTGCCCCTCTCGGCATAGCCACACCATCCAGTATATGAAAAAACTGGGAAATATTCGCCCCCTCTTCCTGATTACAGACAGAATTCCATCTCAGAAACGCCGCCTTTACAAATCTGGACGCAGAAGAAAAATCTCCGGGAATCCCTATGCTCCCCATACCCTGTGAATACGGTGAAAGCATCAAGTCAGCAGACTGTAGAGACGGAAAAAAAGATGGGGTCTCCCCCTGACAAAAACGTGATTTCGGATACCCTGCTGTCACATTCAAATAATTATTCAGATTCATCCTGTGATATTCAAAGGGAGGATTGTTCGTTAGAACCCCGATAGGATTTTCATAAATGTGCATTCCCTCACAGACCGCTTCTAGCACAAGACACCGCTCCCTGTCTGCAAGCATCCAGTGGAGCTGTGCAGGCGGCATATCTTCCGAAAACGCATCGTCACATATATTGAGATCCGCAAACATCTCTTCAGCCTCCTGAACAGAGGCGCATCCTCCCAGAATCCATGGAATCAGCTCAAATGACGCAATATTCAGCCTGCCTGTCTGCTCTTTCCCGTAAAACGCATTGCCCGGAAAATTAAGCCCCGCCACGCACAATCCCACTTCGTTAACTGCCTCCGCGTAGAGAGGAAAGCACCTCATTTCATCGTTTTCTCCGTCGTAGCGTGATAATTCCCCTTGTTTTCCCCGCAACTTATCTTCCCTGTTTTGCCCCGCTGCCATGCCGATCATGGCATAATGAGAAGGAAGAGACTCCGTATGACGAAAATGAAGCGGGAAATTACGAGGAGTAATAACTACCGCCTCCCCGAAAGAATATTCTAGATCCATGTTACGCCCGAAATAGAAATCGCCGTTTTTATAGGTTATACAAGTACACATAAAACTACCCTCCCGGAATGTTTTTATTAGCATTCCCCGGAAGGGCATTCTGTATTTTAAATTTATTCCCCTGAATCAATCTGTCTCAACCGCGTTCGGATAGATCTCTTTCAAACGGCTGTCATCATATTTTTCATCCATAACAGTCTGCCATGTATGTTCTGCCGGCACGCCCCGTGCTCTTTGATCGCTTCGTATCAAGGCGAGAGAGGATACAGCTATATTACAGCAGAAAAATACAATCAGCAGCCATGAAAGCACTTTTCCCACTTTCACCGGGATACGCTCTATCCATGATGACAGAACCGGATACAGCCCTTTTATCCAGACAACCGCCGCCATCCCCCAGAAAAAGCAGTACAGAAGATTGATTCGTCCGCCCAGATTAAAAGGTATCCCGCTGTAATCCCAGAATACTTTTCCAAACACCAACTCTGTGAACACACTGCAAACATACTCATACGCTCCGCCCATACACGCGCCCGCGATAAAGATAAAATGGTCCGAACGGTCTCTATACTTATGTAAGAAAAGCGTTGCCGCGGCAATCGCAATCCCCCACACAAGGCTGAACGGTCCCCATACTACACTGCTGCGGCTCATCCAGACTCCCGCTGTCACACGGCAGAACAATGTCTCTGTAATATCTCCAAGCAAAGCGCCGATAACAAAAAGCCAAACAATTTTGTAAAAACCGCATCCGTATGCAAATACCTCTGTATTGGTCTTGGAAGATTCTGTCGCCTTTTCTCTCGCATCCGGGTATGCCTTCTGTATTCTGCGGTCCGCCAAACCGTAAATCTTCCTGCCCAGATTCGATGAAATTCCCGTAAGCCACGAGTCTACACCCTTCCACTGTTCAATCCTTCTGCTTCTTCCCGACAAAATAAACAAGGTCGCTGCAACATCCACAAGTAGTATACCGGACAAAACCCAGATCGCGATCTGTCCTGCAATTTCAGGGATCCAGCCGAACAGTTCCGTCAGGCATAGATTCCCCCAGTTTACGACCACTACGCTGAGGATTCCCCACAACGCCGACATTGGAAGACAAATATATCCGTCCAGATTCAATTTCACTTCAGTGTAGTCCCACCACCGCTCATGGTAGATTCTCTCAACCCAGTGCCCCGCAGTCCACTCTATTACCGTAGAAAGTATCATGCCTCCGGCAAATAGCCAAAATCCGCTCAATTCACTACAAAAGACTGTAATCGCCAACGCCGCGATCCCATAAATTACGCAAAGCGGCGCATTAACAAGCCCCCGGTTCACAAATCTTTTCTGTTTTAGCGCCGCTGCCACTGTTTCCATGACCCATCCTAAAAAACTATAAACAAAGAATAACCATGCTATTTCGTATCCCGAATAGCTCATACGTACCTTCTCCTCTGACTGTTATTTTCTTTTTGTGTTTTGTTTTTGATTTTTACGCAAAATAACCGAGCAGGAACTCACGCTTCCTTGCTCCTTGAAGTTGTAACTTCATTTTATATCGGCAGTCTGACAAGTTCAACCTTCTATTGGATTAAAAATGGCTATAAGAAGTGATAAAAATTGGTAACCTAAGTTTCCATTCTATGCTATTATAATAATATTCTATCAGAAGGGAGATTTGCTCATGGCTAGGCGGTTCAAACATTTATCGCTCGAACAGCGTATCCAGATACAGAATATGAAAGAAAATGGACATTCCGTGATAGAAATAGCTAATTCCCTCGGCGTACACCGTGCTACTATCTATAATGAATTGAAACGTGGAACTATCAACAATCTGTACAATCCATATTACTCACAAGAAACAATTGAAGAAAATCTCGGAAAAGGCGGACCGCAGAGCAAACTTGCTGACGAGGCACTTGCCAGATTCATTGCTTCCCTGATTTTAAACGAACATCTAAGTCCCGAAAAAATCGTCAATCTTCTGAAAGCTGACAATCAAGGATTTTCCGACATACCACGTACACCTAATACTATATATAATGCGATTGATAAAGGACTGATACCGGGAGTAACCCGGGAGTGTCTCAATACTTCTAGATCCAAACTCTTTAACGGAGGACAGATTTCCCTTCCAAAATGGGTATTGGAAAAACTGGACTTAAAAGATGGGGACACCCTCGACCTTACTGTTACTGACGACGGGAAAATCATATATCAAAAAAGGGCGCGCCCCAAAAAAGATTGTTGAAGTGCTTATTATAGCCATTTTGCATCCGGCGGGAACACGAAATGCTTCGCAAGGCGCCGAACCTAAGAATTTCAATGTAATTCTACAAATCTTTCTTTTGTAACAACACCACTGTCCCGATATGATTATCATTGTCCAAACTCATATTTACACTAGCATCTAAAGAAACCACTAACTTTAATTTGCCCCTTTTCGATTAGAAAACATTTTTCTATCAACTATCTCCTTTTTTCTTCGCTATGCTTTGAATATTTTTAATGCTTTCCAAATATTCCTCTTCAACTGATGACAAATTCTGTGCTTGGTATTTCCTATACTCTTTTGTCGCCTTCTCAATTGCCTGCGCATGGCTGATTGTACCTGCACCCTGCAGCACCTTTTCCCCTGTAGTCTTCAAAACATTATCAAGATGCTCCACATAATCTGACATATACACAGGATTATGACGCATAGCCTGAATTTCCGCAAAATCAAAATATCCCGATACAATATTATTCAATATTTTTAATTCTTCATCATTAAGGTAATTCTTTGCAATGCCTATATCCTTTAAAGTAGGAAAGTCACCAGAAAAACTCTTCAATCCCATAAAAGGCTGACTCGCATCCGCGCGCTCGTATATAACCTCCGCTGCTGTATGTCCGTGTGCTGCATAATGCAATTTGTTCTGCACCATTTTAAAAAAGGCAATAGATTCACTACTTTTAGGATCATAGTCAACACTCGTTGCATAAAGGTCAAGAACCTGTCGGTACATAACCTTTTCAGACGAACGTATATCCCGTATGCGGTCTAACAGCTCTTTCCAGTAGTTACCACCGCCCAGATTTTTCAGCCGCTCATCATCCATCGTAAAGCCTTTTATCATGTACTCTTTTAATCGTTCGGTAGCCCACCGACGGAAATTTGTGGCAATCTTGGATTTCACTCTATATCCAAGAGAAATAATCATGTCAAGATTATAATGTGTTGTATTATATTTTTTCCCGTCAGAAGCAGTTGTTCGGAATTTCCGAACAACTGAAATTTCTTCCAGTTCGCCTTCTTCAAAAATATGTTTAATATGCTCACTGATATTGGATTTACTAGTTTGGTAGAGTTCACATAATTGTGCCTGTGTAAGCCAAACGGTCTCATCTTCAAACTTAACGTCAATTTTTGTGTACCCATCTTCCGTTTGATATATGAGAATTTCGCTCCCAACACTTTCAGAAATATCTCTTTTATTCTCCACCTTTCACCCCTCCTAGTAATCTGCTTAACTTTTTATTGTTAACTGTATTTTCTGATTGGAATACCAGAGGAAAAAATATGTACATCTTCCATTTTATTCTGCCACAGTAACTCTCTTATTCCCAGTTCAAACAT
>LBJMC04200__coassemble_526_pt1 | contig 24991 bp, 17 predicted proteins | sample LBJMC04200__metabat2_high_PE_006 | metagenome-assembled genome bin LBJMC04200
GGAATCGGAAGAACAAGCTCAAACCGCATCTTAGCAGAGGCAGGAGTAGATCCGAGCACTCGCGTAAGAGATCTTACAAGTGAAGAAGTAAAGAAGATCAGTGCAGTGATTGATGAAACTCAGGTTGTAGAGGGTGATCTTAGAAGAGAGATCCAGCTGAATATTAAGAGACTCAAAGAGATCGGATGCTACCGTGGAATCCGTCATAGAAAAGGACTTCCAGTACGTGGTCAGAAGACAAAGACGAATGCAAGAACATGCAAAGGTCCAAAGAGAACAGTAGCAAATAAGAAAAAATAGGCCGAAGGCACCTTAATGAAAACGAGCTGAAAGCGAAGTTTGAATTTAGTGTGAGGCTGTTCGCGAATCTTAGCGAATGCAAACTAACAGGCGCAGCATGAGCAAAGCTTTGCGAACCACGTTTTGAACAGAGATTAAAGAAAGTAGGTTAGTTTAAATGGCAAAGAAAGTTGCAAAAAAAGTAACAAAAAAGCGTGTCAAGAAAAACGTTGAACGAGGACAGGCACACATCCAGTCATCTTTTAATAATACAATTGTTACGTTAACAGATACACAGGGGAATGCTCTTTCATGGGCAAGTGCAGGCGGTCTGGGATTTAGAGGTTCAAGGAAATCTACTCCGTACGCAGCTCAGATGGCAGCTGAGACAGCGGCAAAGGCGGCGCTCGTACATGGACTGAAATCCGTAGATGTATTTGTAAAAGGACCGGGTTCAGGAAGAGAAGCAGCGATCCGTGCTCTTCAGGCATGCGGCATTGATGTGGTGAGCATCAAGGACGTAACACCGGTTCCGCACAATGGATGCCGTCCGCCAAAGCGCAGAAGAGTTTAATCTCATATCTGATCATTGACGTACAACGGAAAGTAATGAACACAGCGGCAGCAATACCGCTGATATGAAATTAGGAGGATAGACATGGCAGTAAATAGAGTTCCTGTTCTTAAGAGATGCCGTTCATTAGGCATGGATCCGATTTATCTTGGGATCAATAAGAAATCTAACAGACAGTTAAAAAGAAGTAGCAGAAAGGTGAGCGAGTATGGACTTCAGCTCCGTGAGAAGCAGAAAGCAAAATTCATCTACGGCGTTCTGGAGAAACCGTTCAGAAACTACTTTGAGAAAGCAAAGCAGATGGAAGGCATGACAGGTGACAACCTGATGAGACTTCTGGAATCCAGACTGGACAATGTAATGTTCCGTATGGGATTTGCGAGAACAAGAAAAGAAGCAAGACAGATTGTTGACCATAAGCATGTGCTTGTAAATGGCAAACAGGTAAACATCCCGTCTTACCTTGTAAAGGCTGGAGATACGATTGAGATTAAGGAAAATAAGAAAGGCTCACAGAGATACAAAGAGATTCTTGAGGTGACAGGAGGAAACATGGTTCCGGACTGGCTGGAAGCTGATGCTGAGAATCTTAAGGGAACAGTGAAAGAGCTTCCGGCAAGAGAAGCAATTGATGTTCCGGTAGATGAAATGCTGATCGTCGAGTTATATTCTAAGTAATATCGGTTGAAACAGCGTATCCCTTCAACATTTTATAACCCATAAGGAGGGTCTGTGTAGTGTTTGATTTTAACAAACCAAATATTGAAATTACGGAAGTTTCAGATGATAAGAAGTATGGAAGATTTGTCGTAGAACCGCTTGAGAGAGGTTACGGGACAACACTTGGGAACTCTCTGAGAAGAATTATGCTTTCATCCCTTCCGGGGGCGGCTATCAGTTCTGTAAAGATCGACGGCGTGCTGCATGAGTTCAGTTCCATACCGGGTGTAAAGGAAGATGTGACGGAGATCATCATGAACCTGAAATCTCTGGCTATCAAAAATACATCTGATTCGGATGAGGTGAAGACCGCATATATTGAGTTCGAAGGCGAGGGCGTCGTTACGGGCGCTGATATTCAGGCGGATTCTGATATCGAGGTTGTCAATCCGGATCAGGTCATTGCTACATTGAGCGGTGGGAAAGATTGCAAGCTGTATATGGAACTTACGATCACAAAAGGCAGAGGATATGTCAGTGCAGACCGGAATAAGACAGAGGACATGCCGATTGGCGTGATCCCTATCGATTCCATCTACACTCCGGTTGAGCGCGTGAATTTAATAGTTGAGAATACACGTGTGGGACAGATCACAGACTATGATAAGCTTACGCTTGATGTCTGGACAAAAGGAACGATGCTTCCGGACGAGGCGGTCAGTCTTGCGGCAAAAGTTTTGAGCGAGCATTTGAAACTCTTTGTGGATCTCTCTGAAGTTGCACAGGCAGCGGAAGTCATGATCGAAAAAGAGGATGATGAGAAAGAGAAGGTTCTCGAGATGAGTATTGATGAGCTTGAGCTTTCCGTCCGTTCATATAATTGTTTGAAGAGAGCCGGAATCAATACAGTAGAAGAGCTTACGAACAAGACTCCAGAGGATATGATGAAAGTCCGCAATCTCGGACGTAAATCTCTGGAAGAAGTGCTTGCGAAGCTCAAAGAGCTCAACCTTGAGTTGAATCAAGGTGATGAGTAAATTATAGGAAACAAGAAATATTCTGCCGGTAAGCCCGAAGAGCGCGGTGGACCATCTGTCTGATAAGTCCGAAGAGCGCAGGCAGGCGGAAGATGTATGGAGGATTACAGAAATGGCAAAGTATAGAAAACTTGGCAGAACATCAGGCCAGAGAAAGGCGCTGATTAGAAATCAGGTAACAGCGCTTCTTAACAATGGAAAAATCGTTACAACAGAGGCGAAGGCAAAAGAGATCCGCAAGGTTGCTGAGGGTCTTATCGCACTGGCTGTGAAAGAGAGAGAGAACTTCGACGAAGTTACAGTGACAGCTAAGGTTGCCCGCAAGGACAAAGACGGCAAGAGAGTAAAAGAAGTTGTCGACGGTAAGAAAGTGACTGTTTATGACGAAGTAGAGAAGAAGATCAAGAAGGATCAGCCGAGCAGACTGCATGCAAGACGTGAGATGCTCAAAGTTCTCTGCCCGGTCAAGGAAGTACCGGCTAAGGCGGCAGGAAAGAAAGCAAACACAAAGAACGTAGATATGGTAGAGAAGCTCTTTTCAGAGATCGCTCCGAAGTATGCTGACCGCAACGGTGGTTACACAAGAATCGTAAAGATCGGCCAGCGTAAGGGTGACGCAGCGATGGAAGTCCTGCTCGAGCTTGTATAGTATTGTGTGATATATTGATGAGATGAAACTCCGCCCATACAATCTTTTGATTGTATGGGCGGAGTTTTTTGATTTGCAAGAGTCTCTTTCCCTAAAAGCATTGTGGACTTGCCCCCGAAGTGTTATCCTAATAAAAGACAGACAAAATGTACGAAAGAAAATCCCGTTACACTTGAAAATACCGGAGAAAAGAATATCGTATGAAAGGGGGGATCAATTGTAGAAAATGCACAATTGCCATTAAAAAAATAATGTTAAAATATTAACAAATGCCATATTGACAAATATTTAACAATTAAAGTATACTTAATGGCGTGGGATGTAGGTTCAGCCCGGTAATTATATATGCCGCTTAAAAATGCAATGTGCGGCTGGGCTGGTAAACAAGATTCATTCAATTACAGGAGGAATAATCAAAATGGCAACAAAGAAAGAAAAAGCAGTAGTGCCTGAGATCATTGACAATGTAGAAGCTCTTGAAGCGAAGATGAAGGCAATGCGTGAGGCGCAGAAGATTTTTGCTACGTATACACAGGAGCAGGTGGATAAGATCTTCTACGAGGCAGCTATGGCAGCCAACAAACAGCGTATCCCGCTGGCTAAGATGGCAGTTGAAGAGACACAGAGAGGTGTCATGGAAGACAAGGTCATCAAAAACCACTATGCAGCAGAATATATCTACAATGCGTACAAGAACACAAAGACATGCGGCGTGATCGAAGAGGATCCAGCTTACGGAATTAAGAAGGTAGCTGAGCCCATCGGACTTGTTGCAGCGGTTATCCCGACAACAAATCCGACTTCCACAGCGATCTTCAAGACTCTGATCTGCCTGAAGACAAGAAACGCGATCATCATCAGCCCCCACCCGAGTGCGAAGGCTTGTACAATCGAGGCGGCAAAGGTTGTCCTTGAGGCAGCTGTCAAAGCAGGCGCTCCGGAAGGAATCATCGGCTGGATTGATGTTCCGTCACTTGAGCTGACAAATCAGGTTATGAAAGATGCGGATATCATTCTTGCGACAGGTGGTCCGGGAATGGTTAAGGCGGCTTACTCATCAGGAAAACCGGCTCTCGGCGTTGGTGCGGGTAACACACCTGTTATCATTGACGACACAGCTGACGTAAGGATGGCAGTAAACTCCATCATCCATTCCAAGACATTTGACAATGGTATGATCTGTGCTTCCGAGCAGTCTGTAACTGTTCTGGAGAGTGTATACGAAGACGTGAAGAAAGAGTTCGCATACAGAGGATGCTACTTCCTGAAACCGGGCAAAGAGCTTGATGCAGTCCGCAAGACGATTATCATCAACGGCGCCTTGAACAGCAAGATCCCGGGTAAATCTGCATACGAGATCGCCCAGCTTGCCGGCGTTAAGGTTCCGGAAGACACAAAGATCCTGATCGGTGAAGTAGAGTCCGTTGATATTTCTGAAGAATTTGCTCACGAAAAATTATCTCCTGTACTTGCTATGTATAAAGCAAAAACATTTGATGAGGCACTTGAAAAGGCGGCTCAGCTTGTGGCTGACGGCGGATACGGACATACGGCGTCCCTGTATGTACATCCGGCGGAGAAAGAGAAGATTGAGAAACACTATGCTGCTATGAAGACATGTCGTGTCCTGATCAACACACCGTCCTCACAGGGTGGTATCGGCGATCTGTATAACTTCAAGCTTGCTCCGTCACTGACACTTGGATGTGGTTCATGGGGCGGAAACTCTGTATCAGAGAACGTTGGAGTAAAACATCTTCTGAATGTGAAGACAGTTGCCGAGAGGAGAGAGAATATGCTGTGGTTCAGAACACCTGAGAAGGTATACTTTAAGAAAGGCTGTATGCCGGTAGCTCTGGACGAGCTTGGCACAGTGATGCACAAGAAGAAAGCATTCATCGTAACAGATACATTCCTTTACAAGAACGGATATACAAAGGGCATCGAGGACAAACTGGACGAAATGGGAATTCAGCACACATGCTTCTACAATGTAGCTCCGGATCCGACACTGCAGTGCGCTCAGGAAGGTGTCGCTCAGATGAGATCATTCGAGCCTGATACAATCATCGCTCTGGGCGGTGGTTCTGCAATGGACGCAGCTAAGATCATGTGGCTGATGTACGAGCATCCGGAAGCAAACTTCGAAGATATGGCTATGGACTTTATGGATATCCGCAAGAGAGTATTCACATTCCCGAAGATGGGAGAGAAGGCTTATTTCGTAGCAATCCCCACATCTTCAGGTACAGGTTCCGAGGTAACTCCGTTCGCCATCATTACAGACGCTGAAACAGGCGTTAAGTGGCCGATCGCAGATTACGAGCTGCTTCCGAACATGGCAATCGTAGACGTCGACAACGCGATGACAGCTCCGAAGGGACTGACAAGCGCATCTGGTATCGACGTTATGACACACGCGATCGAGGCATATGTATCTATCATGGCCACAGATTACACAGATGGTCTTGCTATGAAGGCAGTGAAGATGGTATTTGACAACCTTCCGTCTGCATACGAGAACGGTGCGAACGATCCGAAGGCACGCGAAGAAATGCACAATGCTTCCTGTATGGCAGGTATGGCATTCGCGAACGCATTCCTCGGTGTGAACCACTCCATGGCACATAAGCTGGGCGCTTTCCATCATCTGCCCCACGGTGTTGCAAACGCTGTCCTTCTGACAGAAGTTATGAGATACAATGCAGCAGAAGTTCCGACAAAGATGGGAACATTCTCTCAGTACCAGTATCCGCATGCACTTGCAAGATACGCAGAGCTTGGACGCTTCGCAGGATGCACAGGTAAGACGGACGAAGAAGTATTTGAAAACTTCATCGCAAAACTGGAAGACCTTAAAGAGAAGATCGGTATCAAGAAGACGATCAAAGATTACGGTATCGATGAGAAATACTTCCTTGATACTCTGGATGACATGTGTGAGCAGGCATTTAACGACCAGTGTACAGGAGCAAACCCGAGATACCCGCTCATTAAGGAGATCAAAGACATCTACCTGAAATGCTACTACGGAAAATAGACGCGAAAGCAATCCACAGTGCGAAAAAATAGAGAGAACCCGCAGTCATGCTCACATGAACTGCGGGTTCTCTCTATTTTTTCATAGGGCGGATGCCGTGGGCGATGTGCATAAAATTTTTATTTTCCATGCAACAAAATCCATTCCATGGTACTCTAATATATACCACAGCAAATAGATTGATAAAGTATCTGCACAATACAAGACATTGAACGTAACACAGCGGTGAAATACAGCGGAATAGCGCTAGAAATTATGATAACCACGGTACAGGAGGAGGGGGAAGATGTCCGATTATGAAAACGCTGCGCAGGAGGAACTGATCCGGCGGGCGAAACGCGGGGATGTGAAAGCATTTTCCCGGCTATATGCGCAGATTTACAAAGAACTGTATAGGTTTGCGCTTTATATGACGAAGCATCCACAGGACGCGGAGGACGCGGTGAGCGAGGCGGTCATATCTGCATTTGAAAATATGTGTTCTTTGAGGAAGGAGGAGTCCTTCCGAAGCTGGATGTTTACGATCCTTCATAACCAGTGTAAAAAGATCATGCGCTTGGAGCAAAGGGAGCGGGAGCGGCTTACGGAGGCCGGAATTCACGAGAGAGCAGTAGAGCCTGACTATGCGCAATGGCACGATGTGCGCCGTGCGTTTGATGCTCTGGACGAAGAGGAGAGGACGATCGTGGCGTTCTCCGTGTTTGGGGGTTATAAAAGTGAAGAGATCGCTCGGATGCTGGACAAAAATGCGGCTACTGTGCGTTCGAGGAAAAGTAGGGCGTTGGAGAAGATTCGCAGCGCCCTGAATTGACAGATCACTTGGAATGATATTTGACCGGGAGGTAGATAGATATGGATGAGAAAAATAGAGATGAGATCGAGATGCAGCAGATAGAAAACGAGCTCCGTGACCTGACAGACGATATTCAGGTTCCGCCGTCCCTTGAACCCGGCGCAGTGGAAGAGATGCTCTATGAGAGAGCGAGGAAGAAAAAGAAGACATACAGATGGAAGTATGCGGGCATTGCCGCCGCGGCGTGCCTCTGTGTGATTGTTGGAGCCGCTGCGCTTTTAAATCTCGATGGACTAAAAGGCGGAGCGGACAGAGATGCGGGAACTTCTCGGGAAAGTGCGGGTAAAAGCAGCAGCGTAGCATCGGATTGGGATGCAGAAGTATCAGAGTTAGTGACTGCGGCAGACTATGACGAGATTTACGAATACATTCAAGCAGATCAGGAACAAGCCAAAGTGCAGGCGAGGATAGGAGAAGAGACCTCTTTTGATACAGGTACAAGGGATGCTTCCGCCTATTCCGGCGCTTCCGGGGCAGCGCAGAGCGCTGTGAACAGCGGTGCTTCGGCAGGATCAACAGGATACTCGGACACGAATGTAAGAGAAGAGGGGATCGGCGAGGCAGATACAGTTAAGACCGACGGAGAAAATTTGTATATTCTGAATGGTCAGACAGTGTCTATCGTGGGAGTTGCTTCAGAAGAAATGCAGCCGCTCTCCGAAGTCAGCTTTGATGGAGAGTGTTATATCCGTGAGATTTATGTGGAGGCAGAAAAGCTTGTCATCCTCTATACCAAGACAGAGTTCACCGGGCAGGAACAAACAGGAGACGGATATTATAAAGAATATACCTGTGCGGATGTGTACGATGTTAGTGATCCGTCGTCGCCAGAGAAAGTGGATACAGTCACGCAGAGCGGAAATTATAAGACCATGCGGGTAAGCGGGGGATATGTCTATCTACTGAGTGAGTTTTATGCACTGGGGCCGGTGGCACGCACAGATACAGGCGTTTATATTCCCGAGGTCCAAGGGAAGCTTTTGGAGGCGTCGGCGATCTATATGCCCCAGACGAAACTGGGAAGCCAGTATACAGTTATTTCTGCATTTGCGCTAGATGATCCGTCTGGAAAAACAGACAGCAAAGCGGTGTTCGGCATTGGCGGTATCTGCTATGTGAGCGGAAATAATATTTATATTACAGAGTCCTATTATGGAACGGCGGATGTGACGCAGACATCCATCCGCAGGATCACTTACGCGGATGGAAAACTGACAGGAGCTGCACAGACAAAGGTAGACGGCACATTGAACGATTCATTTAGTATTGACGAGTACAACGGATATCTTCGGATGGTGGTCACAATAGAACCATGTGAATCAGATGAGGATATCATGCCGTTGACAGGGATATCCAGTGCTCAGACGAGGAATGGCGCGGGGGATGACGGCGTGGATACAGGTGAAAGCTCTTCCGATAGTTCTTCAGAAGCGGTGATCAGTAATGCTCTCTATGTGTTAAATGAAGATCTTGAAATGGTTGGATCGATTAACGGTCTGGCGGAAGAAGAGCATGTGTACTCTGCCCGTTTCATGGGAGATATAGGGTATTTTGTCACCTTTAAACAGGTTGACCCGCTTTTCTCTGTAGACCTCACCGACCCGGAAAAACCTAAGGTTATCGGCGAACTGAAGATCCCGGGATTTTCAGAATACCTTCATCCCTACGGGGACGGAAAACTGCTCGGCATCGGGATGGCGGTGGATGAGGAAGGCGTGACGACAGAGGGTATTAAGATTTCCATGTTTGATGTGTCAGACCCGGCGAATGTGGAGGAGACGTCAGTGCTTGTTTTGGAAGATCTGTACGGGGCGGACGCTCTGTACAATTATAAGGCAGTATTTGTGGATACGGAGAAGAATCTGTTTGGATTCTCGGTGTACGGGGATGAGACAGAGTATGATATCTTTTCTTACGATGACGGAGCTGGTTTCCGCCAAGTGTTCTCGCGCAGGCTGCCGGGGTATGGAGACGCAAGGGGGCTGTACGCAGGGGAGCGATTCTACCTGATCGCGGGGAACACCGTGGAATCCTATACACTGTCAGATTTTCAAAAAGTAGATGACATCGTGCTTTAGAAACCGCCTCTTTTCTTTATAATATAGACCGGGCGCTTCTTGCTTTCCATATAGTCTCTTGACATATACTGGCCGAGGATGGAGATGAAGAACATCTGTATCCCGTTAAGCAGGAAGAGAAGACAGATCAGGAGAGGAATCCCGGTCAGACCGCGTCCGGATACGAGGGAACATATTCCTACTAGTGCAGAGATCAGTAGGAGAAGAACGCCAGTGGCTCCAGATAGCGAAGCAGGTGCCGAGGAAAAGGAGAAGATTCCGTCTATTGCATAGCGGAATAATGAGCGTATGTTCCACTTTGACGCTCCGGCGCTGCGCTCTACATTGTGGAAGGGAATCCACTTCGTATCGTATCCCACGAAAGAGAAAATGCCTTTCATGTAGCGGTTGTATTCCTTGAGTTCCAGTATGGAGTCCGCCATTGCGCGGCTGATCATGCGGAAATCTCCTTTGCCGTCTCCCATATCCAGACGGCAGATCCTGCCGATAATATGATAGAATGTGCGGGAGAGGACTGTACGCATATGGTTTTCACCTGTACGGTCCTCTCGGAGCCCGGCACAGCAGTCGTAGCCTTCTGTCTTTACGACACGGTACATTTCCTTTAACAGTTCAGGCGGATGTTGGAGGTCCGCATCCATAAAGACACAATAGTCGCCAGAGGCATTTTGCAGCCCCGCATACATTGCCGCCTCTTTTCCGAAGTTCCGGGAGAAGGAAAGATATCTGCATCGCCCGTCCATGGCAGAAAGGCGCTGAAGGATATCGGCGGTGTGGTCGCGGCTTCCGTCATCGATAAAGATAAATTCACAGTCCGCGCCCTCTATCTCTTTCACTGCATCTGACGCGGCACGGTAGAATGCGGGCAGCGCTTCCTCTTCGTTATAACAAGGAACGATGATGCTAATCAGGTCTTTTGAAATTTCCAATTTATTATCAGAAATTCCCTGTCTGTTATTAGACAGTTCCTTTTTTCTGTTATCCAATTCCATCAGTTTATCCATGATATGCCACCTCTTTCTTAAATACGCTGAATTTGCATAGTACATAGTTGCCGATCACTGTGATCACACTGACAATCAGCTTTGCAGGAAACGGCGTAAGACAAAGTTTTGTTATCAAGATCTGGAGAAGAACGTTTTCAGCCAGCAAGGTGAAAAGCCGCAGCCCGGCAAATGAACAGAGTTCCCCTGCGATCGGGCGGTGAGAGTGAAATACCCACCTGCGGTTGAGCATATAGGCGGTCAGCACGGCGCCGACCCAAGCGATGCTGTTGGCGGTGAGGTATGGAACATGCAGGAATAGCAGAGTTCCGTACAGAATATAATTGACCCCGGTAGTGATCCCGCCGCTGATCAGATAGGTGATAAGTTCTTTGTTGAATTTCATTTGGATTTCCCCCTTTTACTTATTTTTTTCATCAAAATCCAGATCCCGTAACCTGACATAGACAGGAGGCTGATTGCGCATCCCACGGTCTTTCCGGGCGGTGAGAAGCAGATGCCGATGTGGTGCGTCCCTTCCGAGAGCGCGACCCCGGCGAACGCTTTATTGACCGGGATGAGTTCTGCAGGCCGTCCGTCTACAAGAATCTGGAGCCCTCTCTGGAGCGGGATGGATGTGGAAAGATAACCGCTACTGTCCGCGGTAACGGTGCCTGACATAACATTGAAAGTACTGTCTGTATCTAATGTAAGCGGTGTGTATTCCTCATTGTCCAACAGCTCCTTGCCAAAGAGCTGCCACTGTGGATTCCGGAGTATATAGTGCCCTTTGGAAAATGTAATGGACAACTGTGTCACTCCATGCTCCAAATCTGTGGAAAACTGATAGTGGAAGCAGTCGTTCCCGTTGGGATAGGCGGCGAGGCTAGCGGATAGCTTGTTCCGTATTCCGTTGATGTCTATAATTACGGCGTCATGGGTCAGGCGCTCTACTTCAAAGTTGAGCAGAACGATATCCCCGGGTGAAGGATTTGTGATCGTGATATGGAGCGTACATGACTTCTCTGCCGTGATTTCATAGGTGTCGCCGTTCTTTTTCACCGTAAGCCCATCGGGAATATGGCCAGCAGATAGACCGGGCGTATATTCTCTTAATTTTTCAGAGGTTATCACGGATTCATCAGGTAGATCCCGTGTAAAATACGCCCGTGGCAGGACGTTTTCATTCTCTGCGATAACGCTGTCCCCCCTTTGCGCTATAACATGATATCCGGCAGGGATATGGTCAGTATCAGTTTCTAGATAGCGGACGCCAAGCTGCCGGAACAGGAAGGGATTATCCGAGGTGAGCAATGCTACCCGGTTGTTGATCCGTATGGGCGTCAGCAAAGTGTCATAGTAGAGACTGGAATATGACTGGTTCGTTATGGAGGAGTACATAGTACTCCTTGTCATGCCGGATTTTGGCAGTTCATTGGCGCTTATGAGAGGCTCGGTCATGCTGTCAAAGTGGTAGAGCGGATCCATGTCTATATCCTTTAGTTCATCCTTTGTAAATCCAGCGTCTATCTCTTTGCTGTATACCCACTCTTCGGTTGAGGCGGTGGTAAGGTACAGCCCCACGGGAGCCATGAGCAGGACCAGAGGCAGGAGCCGACAGAAAAACAGGGAATCGAGCCGGGGCAGAAGCCAAAATCTGAACCGGGAATTGCGGCGGGGCATGAGCCGATGCCCAAGTCGGGGCAAAGGAGTGCCAGCGTCCTGCTCCGAGGAACTTCGGTGGGAGTGCCCCGTCTTCCTGTTACAGATCACGCAGAAGCCAAGGAGTAGGACTGCTTCTGCCATGAGCCACGGAAACTGCGGCTGGCTAAACCACAGAAGCCCGGCCGGGAAGATAATTACAAAGGGGAACAGGGGGAGCCGTTTGAAAGGCATATGCACGGTGTATTCCCGAATGGGAGGAAGCATCTCCTGCCAGTACCGGACACAATGGAGAACGACCAGCGGCATAAACGGGATGAGGATTTTTGGGCGTGCATAGAGCGTTCCATTTAATATCCATGAAAAGACCCCGAATATTCCGAGAAGCAGGAAAAGGAAACTGTCTCTTCGGAAGCCCTTTCTTATTAGCCCCGCTAGGATGGCGTAGAGGCAGACAAAGGACAACCCCATGCCGTACTCATTGAACAAAATGTTGTTCATCACCGGGTTTGGCGCGAACAGTTCCAACAGGGACATCAGCGACATTCCCCCGCTGTTTCGGCGGTGCTCCGTAAGAACCAGAGCGGTCGGGAGAAGCAGCGCCGCAGAAATTCCCACAGCGGTGATAACTACCACCATATAGCGGGGAAGGAAAGAGCCTCTGGAGAAGATGCTTTTTAGCAGAGACCTTTTCCAGTGAGCCCCATTTTTAATAAGCGGCGCTTCCTGCTGATACCAGTACCAGCCTACGGCGGCAAAAGACGAGATGGCAAAGTAGAAGCTGCTCAGGCAGATGAGGGTCAGGAATATGGGCAGGATCCGGATCCGTTTCCTGCGGATGCACAGAAATGCCGCCAGCAGAAACGGCAGATAATTTACGAACATAATCTGCCGGTGCATGTGGAAGAAACATCCTGCTGTCATGAAAATCACGCTTCCGGTAAAAGCGAATACTGGGCGGATATTCTCACCTGTAAGCCAGATATAACAGAGAAGTACCGATGCCAGATATATAGCCAGCATATATCCGATCAGGATATGGAGCATGGAAACTTGGGGCAGCAGGCACCCGATTAAAATGTCCGGGCGGAGAAATCCGTAATAGGAGAACATATATCCGTTACTTCCGCCGCCCAGATCAATCCACGAGGGGAGGAGAGTATGCTGTTCGAGACAGGCGCTGCGTATTGTCTCCGCCAGTGTGACATGCTGGCTCAGCCAGTCGGTGTGAGAACCGAATATGGCGCCTTGGGGGATGCTTATGGAGATAAGGATTACAAAAAGCGCGGTCAGAACTGGGATGTAACCATATTTTTTTGCTCCGCTTCCGATGCAGGACTGATTTTTCATGATATGGAAGTCTCCTTTCAGATAACTGTCTTTCAGTGTTGTCAGTATAGTTCTCCTTTCTTAAAAGAATCCCTAAGAGAATCTGAAGATTTCTTAAGAACAAATGCAGATTTTTATAAATCATGTATAAAATGAAAACCATTTCTATGTATCAGGAGCGTATCTGTCAGAATAGTCATGCAATATTGAAAATATTTCATAAATGTGGTATGTCCTAAGAGGAAGGGACACTATAAAATGGATAAATTATCAGAAAATTCAGATAAAATAGAATAAATAATAAATTTATTTGATTAAAAATAATAAAAAGTATTGACAAATTGGAGGCCGAGTGCTATCATAAGAATATCCAAAAGAGATCAATATAAAAACATCTCCAAAGGATATTTATCTAAGAGAACGAAATCTTATCTGTCGTTCGATTAGGTTAAAAATAAAAGGCAACAGGAGGTAAGTCCCATGGACAGTATAATTTCAGTACATTATCAATATGTTAGTGGTACGGCAGATGTAAGTTCCTGTGACGTAAGAGACCTTCGCCGAAGAGAAGAGCAATAATCCGGAAAATGGGATGAAAAGAAAAGATCAGAGAGTTCGGAATCCGGATAAAAATTGACGAAGATTTCGCATTTGCAGACGTATTGAATATAGATACCACATATAACAGTATTTCCAAAGATGTGTAAAGAAACATCGAGTAGAATGTCATTTTATAGTAAAGGGTACATAGTTATAGAAGTAATAATCTAATAGACATCTGGAATATCGGACAACGGTACTGCTTTTGCCGAACGGTTATAGGAAGAATAACTTAGGAGATCCTTTAAAAAATATAGAATGGTACTGGAAGTGGAAACGAAAGTAGAAACAGCAGATACTGTTATGAATATAATCCGTTATTGAAGGAGGAAAGATTTAATAAGCAGGTCTTAATAAATCGACCGAAGATCATATAACAGACGGCGGAGGTCTCACAGGAACGAAATCAAAATATTGCCTCTGATTTTAAATATAAAAGAAAAATGATAAAATTAAATAAGTATTAAAGTGCATCTTCAATGTCAACTGAGGATGCACTTTTTTTGACATTGAAGCGCCTGTATGATAGAATATTGAAAGGGTATCGGTTCGTTTCAGAACAGTGCGGACAGATAAGTACTGACCGATGAAAGATTATTTCGACGAGGTGAATGCGGTGGATAAGTATGAATACAGGTCAAAGACCGAACAGATGCTTGAACTCATGGAGAACGGCTCTTACAGAAAAGCGGCAGAGATTGCAGACACAATCGATTGGAAGAGAGTGCGCAATGCGGCAATGCTGATGAGCGTCAGTGATATCTATGAGAAAATCAAGGATTACCAGAAGAGTTATGAGATCCTGAACCTGGCTTACCGCCGTGCGGAAGGAAGCAGAAAAGTTATCAGCCGTCTGTGTACATTGGCGCTCAAGACGGGAAATGTGGATGAAGCGATCGATTATTATGATGATTTTATTCAGACGGCGCCGAAGGATCCGAATCAGTATATTTTAAGATATCAGATCCTTCGTGCCCAGAGAGCGCCTATCGAGCAGCAGATAGAAGCTCTTGAGGAGTATAAGAAGTCAGAGTATATTGAAGAGTGGGCGTATGAGCTGGCAAAACTGTATCAGGAAGCAGGGATGACAGCAGAGTGCCTTGAAGAGTGTGATGATTTAATTCTTTGGTTCAGTGAAGGGCAGTATGTATATAAAGCGATGGAACTAAAGATGCAGTATAAACCGCTCACTCCGTCTCAGCAGGAGAAGTATGACAAGCGCTATGAGCAATTTTCCATGGAGACAGAGGAGATGCCTGATGTTGTATCGTACGCCGGGGCAAAAACGGCGGACGAAGCAGGGGTAGAGTATTCGGAGGAACTTTCTGGTAAGGAGGAAAATACGGGAGAAGATTCTGAAGACAGTACAGGCGCAGATGCTGTTTCTAAAGAAACAGGCGATGGACATGCAGAGGCTGAGGAAGTTCTGAAACATTCTTCTGCTGATACTGAAGCTATCCCGCAGAGAAAGAAGATTGGGGATACTATGCCTCTCGATGAAGCGCTTAGGAAGCTGCTTCATCCGGAGAATGAAGAAGTGACAGCAGAGGAAGCAGTGACGGAGAAAGCAGCAGAAGAGGAAGAGCCGGAGATGGCGGATCTTGAGGAAGCGATCGATGAGATTGAATCGGTAGCAGATATGGATATTGTAGAGAAGATTTCCGGTGAAAAGAAAAACGCGGCAAGGGGAATGAAAGAGATCCTTCCTGAACAGCTTTCGCTGGAAGAGACACAGGAGATGGATCCGGATCAAATCAGCGGTCAGATGAACTTGGAGGACATCCTTACAGGATGGGAAGGAGAACCGGAGGAGGACGCTCTGTCTGGGTCAGACGTAGAAGATTTTGAGGAAGATCTGTTTGAGACAGAGGCGGAAGAAACTGGGGAGGACTTGCTTGAGGCAGAGGCAGAAGAAATTGGGGAAGATCTGTTTGAGGCAGAGGCAGAAGAAATTGGGGAGGATCTGCTTGAAACAGGCGAGGAAGAATTCGATGAAGATATAGAAGATGGGGAGATAAAAGGGGATAATATGGAAAGCAAGAAGACGACGGAGCCGATATTGCCGCCGGACATCCAGCGGATGATTGACGAGATTGAGGGAGTGATTCCAGCAGAAGAAGAGAAGCCGGAAAAAGCAGTTGAGAAGCCGGTGAAGAAAGTGGAGGAACCCCGTGAGAATATGGGAAAGGTAACAGAATCACTCCGCATTGATGATGAGGATTTCGCAGAAGACTTTTTTGACGATGACGAGGAATTTGAGGAAGATTTCGAGGAAGAGTATGAAGAGGAAGCGGAAGAAGAGCTAGCTGAAGAGTTCGAAGAAGAGGATTACTTTGATGACGGCGAGGATCTGGATGACGAGGAATTTGAGGAAGAGTTCGAGGAAGAGTATGCAGAGGAAGCAGAAGAAGAGCTAGCTGAAGAGTTTGAAGAAGATTACTTTGACGACGGCGAGGATCTGGATGACGAGGAGTTTGAGGAAGAATTCGAGGAAGAGCATGCAGAGGAAGCGGAAGAAGAACTAGCCGAAGAGTTTGAAGAAGATTACTTTGATGACGGCGAGGATCTGGATGAGGATGAAAGATTCCGGGAGGAGCTGCCTGATCTGGATGAAGAGTTCCGCGTAAATCCGGGTCATGCGGAATTGGAAGATGACCGTGAAATACCGGATGATGACGACGATAATATGGATATCCTCTCAGCAACAACACCGCTGAGTCGTAAAGAGACGGCGAAGATGATTGCTACAGGCAAGACGGCGCCTTTGCCGTTGGATGAGATATCAGATGCGTTGTCCATGGATACTGGTTTCATTGTGCATGGCCGTTATGATCTTGAGACTCAGAGCGGAATCGGTACAAGAGCAGGACTTACAGAGGAACAGAAGAAACTGTTTTCCTATTTTGTTCCTGTGCGAGGCATGAGCGAGCAGCTTGTGGATGTGTTGGAGCAAGATAAGAACTGTACGAACAGAAACGGCACGTCAAAGGCGGGCAACCTGCTAATCATCGGCAACAAAGGAAACGGAAAGACTGTTCTCGCCGTGGATGTAGTAAAGGCAATCCAGAAACAAAGAAATATCAAACAGGGTAAGGTAGCGATTGTTACAGGAGATTCTCTGAATAAAAAGAGGATCAGCGACATTTTTGACAAGTTACATGGTGGCGCTCTTATTATCGAGAAAGCAGGCAGGATGAATGAAAAGACCGTTGCCCGTCTGAATAAAGCGATGGAAGGAGACACAGGAGAGCTTCTGATCGTTCTTGAGGAACAGCGGAAACCGCTGGACAGACTTTTGATTTCCAACCGAGAATTTAGAAGAAAGTTTACCTCCCGTTTGGAGATACCAATTTTTATCAATGACGAGCTGGTGACATTCGGACAGACTTATGCACAGGAAAATGGATACCGTATTGATGAGATGGGGATTCTGGCGCTGTATAGCAAGATTGATTCTCTTCAGAGAGAAGATCATGCAGTGACTGTCGCAGAGGTGAAAGAGATCATGGACGAGGCGATCGGACATTCACAGAAGGCGTCAGCGAAGAAGCTGGTGAAGAGAGTATTTGGGAAAAATACGGATGAAGCCGATAGGATAATCTTATCAGAAAATGACTTTAATATCTGATACACTGGTGTATATGGATATTTACGGAAGAGAAGCAGGCAGAAAAAACTGCCTGTTTCTTTTTGTCTAAGAGATGCTTTTCCCTTTCTTTTTAAGCAAGGATAAAGTATAATATATGTTATATTAAATCAAACGGCGAGGTGGTTTTATGGTAAAAGGTAAAAGCACAAAGAACACAAAAAGCGCTAAGAACACAAAGAACAAATTACAGCCCTATGAGATTGGCGAGCTGGACAAGTATCTCTTCGGGCAGGGTAACCATTACGAGATCTATCAGAAAATGGGCGCCCACAAAGTGACCCATAAGGGAAAAGAGGGCGTTTATTTTGCAGTATGGGCGCCAAACGCCCGGAGAGTTGCCGTAGTAGGCGATTTTAACGGATGGGATTTTGAGGCGAACTACATGGAGCGCCATGAACCGATTGGTATCTATACATGTTTTATACCGGGAGTAGAAGAGGGAGAACTGTATAAATTCTGTATCGAGACGCAGCAGGGAAAACGGATATTCAAGGCGGATCCGTTTGCAAATTATGCGGAACTAAGACCGGGAACTGCGTCCCGAGTGACAGACATCGCACATCTGAAGTGGACGGACGATGCTTGGATGAAGAGGAGAGAGGAATGGGATCACAAGAAAAATCCCATGTCAATCTACGAGGTACATCCCGGATCATGGATGAGACATCCGGGCAGAGAGGATGAAGGATTTTACACATACCGGGAATTTGCCGACGCGATCGTGAAATATGTGAAGGATATGGGATACACCCATGTAGAGCTGATGGGGATTGCGGAGCATCCGTATGACGGGTCATGGGGGTATCAGGTGACCGGATATTATGCTCCGACGTCAAGATACGGGACTCCCGAAGACTTTGCATATCTAATCGATCATCTGCATAGGAACAATATTGGGGTTATTCTTGACTGGGTACCCGCACATTTCCCCAGAGACGCGCATGGACTGGCGGATTTTGACGGAACGGCGACTTTTGAGTATGCGGATCCAAGAAAGGGCGAACATCCGGACTGGGGGACGAAGATCTTTGACTATGGCAAGGCAGAAGTGAGAAATTTCCTCATTGCAAACGCGCTGTTCTGGATCGAGCATTTCCATGTGGATGGGCTCCGTGTGGACGCTGTTGCATCAATGCTGTATTTGGATTACGGCAAACAGGATGGACAGTGGGTTGCGAATAAATATGGTGGAAATGAGAACCTAGAGGCCATTGAGTTCTTTAAGCACTTGAATTCTGTTGTCTTAGGAAGAAACAAAGGAGCGGTTATGATTGCTGAAGAATCTACTGCATGGCCGAAGGTAACAGGAGCGCCGGAGGATGACGGGCTGGGCTTCAGCCTGAAATGGAACATGGGGTGGATGCACGACTTCACAGAGTACATGAAACTGGATCCCTATTTCAGAAAGAACGCACATAATATGATGACATTTGCGATGTCATACGCATATAGCGAGAATTATATCCTTGTCCTCTCGCACGATGAGGTGGTACATTTAAAATGCTCCATGCTCAACAAGATGCCGGGACTTGGATTCGACAAATATGCGAATTTAAAGGTTGGGTACGCGTTTATGACAGGGCATCCGGGAAAGAAACTGCTCTTCATGGGGCAGGAATTTGCCCAGTTGCGCGAGTGGAGTGAGGAGAGGGAACTTGACTGGTTCCTTCTTGCGGAGCCGGAACATCAGCAAATTCAGAACTGGTATCGTGATCTTTTGCAGCTGTATAAGAAAAATAAGGCAATGTACGAGCTGGATTCAGATCCCGCAGGCTTTGAGTGGGTCAATGCGGATGACTGCTTCCGAAGCATATATAGCTTTATAAGACACTCTAAAGATAATAAGAAGAATCTGCTCTTTGTGTGCAATTTTACGCCGATGGAGCGCTCAGATTACCGTGTGGGAGTGCCGAGGAGGAAACAGTTGAAACTGCTACTCAACAGCGACGATGTGAAGTACGGGGGAAAAGGCGAGGAAAGACCGCTTGTGTACAAGCCGGTAAAGCAGGAGTGCGACGGACGCCCGTATTCTTTTGCTTACCCGCTTCCGGCATACGGTGTCGCGGTATTTGAATTTTAAAAATCAGGTAAATGTAAGAGGAGGGTGCTGAAAAGCTATAGAATCGCTTTGGTCCCTCCTTTAGATAAAATGTATAAAAATATGCTAAATTTAAAAATAAGATTAGAAATTTATATCAAAATTTAAAAATAAATACTATAATAAACCCCGTACACATAAATTATTATATTCTTTAACAGAGGAATGGAGGAGAGGTTGAAATGGACAATCTACTGGCACTATTGACACTATGCGGTTCTGTCATCGCGCTTTTATTCGCGGCGACCAGAGCGCAAAAAGTCCTTCGATTTCCGCAAGGCAATGACAGGATGAAAAAAATATCGGCATCCATTCATCAAGGGGCGATGGCTTACTTGAGAAGGCAGTACAAGATCCTTATTATTTTCTTTTTGGGGATGTTTGTCATCCTGTTCATTATGGCTGCATTAGGTTTCCTGACATGGTTCGTTCCGTTTGCGTTTGTGACGGGAGGTTTTTTCTCAGGCTTATCGGGATTCGTTGGGATGCAGATTGCGACAAGGGCCAATGCGCGGACGGCAGCGGCATGTCAGAAAGGGCTGAACAAAGGACTAAGAGTTGCTTTTTCAGCGGGTTCTGTTATGGGCTTTACCGTGGTTGGACTGGGGCTTCTGGACATCTCGATCTGGTATCTGCTTCTTAGAATTGTATTCAAGCTTCCGATCGAGGATATTACAAGCACTATGCTGACGTTTGGTATGGGAGCTTCATCTATGGCACTGTTCGCACGTGTGGGCGGCGGCATATATACCAAAGCGGCAGATGTGGGAGCGGACCTTGTGGGTAAGGTTGAGGCAGGTATCCCTGAGGATGATCCGAGAAACCCGGCTGTTATTGCGGACAATGTGGGAGATAACGTAGGCGATGTCGCAGGAATGGGCGCAGATCTGTACGAATCCTATGTGGGTTCCATCTTGTCTGCGTGTGCTCTGGGAGTCATCGCATTTAATAAGATTGAATCTGTAGACCGTGTGAATGCTGTTGTGATCCCTATGATTTTAGCGGCAGTAGGCGTGCTGGCATCCATTTTCGGTTCTCTTCTCGTAAAGACAGGAGAGAGTACGGACCAGAGCACACTTCTGAAGGCACTGAGAAGAGGAACGAACACAAGCGCGGTGATTATCGCGGTAGTGGCATTCCCGGTTGTGTGGTTCATCCTTGGTAAAGAGTTTATCGGATTCTATTTTGCAATCTTAGGCGGGCTTCTCGCCGGAGTGCTTATCGGCTTCTTCACGGAATACTTTACATCCGATACTTATAAACCGACGCAGAAGCTGTCGGATAAATCAGAGACCGGTTCCGCAACCATTATTATAGGTGGTCTTAGCCTTGGAATGTTGTCAACAGCTGTGCCGATTATCATTATCGCGATCTGCGTTATGGCAGCATATGCGTTATCCGGAGGTTTCATTGAATCTACAAGAGGCCTGTATGGAATCGCTCTGGCAGCGGTGGGAATGCTCTCAACACTTGGGATTACTCTGGCTACAGACGCGTACGGACCGATTGCCGATAACGCGGGTGGAATTGCGGAGATGGCAGGTCTGGAGGCGGACGTGAGAAAACGTACGGACGCGCTGGATTCTCTTGGAAATACAACAGCTGCGACCGGAAAAGGCTTCGCAATTGGTTCTGCAGCGCTGACAGCTCTTGCCTTGATCGCTTCCTATGTAGAAAAGGTTCAGGAAGTAGGAGGAGCAAATGTTACTCTTGATATGAGTGTCATGAATCCTACAGTTCTCGTTGGTATTTTTATCGGCGCTTGCCTGCCCTTCGTGTTCGCGGCTCTTACAATGGAGTCTGTGGGACGGGCAGCACAGAGTATCGTAGTAGAGGTGCGCCGCCAGTTTAGGGAGATCAAAGGGCTGATGGAAGGAAAGGCGGAAGCAGACTATGAGACTTGCGTAGATATCTGTACAAAGGCAAGTCTTCATGAGATGATACTGCCTACCCTTCTTGCGATCGTAACCCCCATCGTGACAGGGGTGATTCTTGGGTATAACGGGGTGATCGGAATGTTGGCAGGGTCAACGGCGACTGGCTTTCTCCTTGCAATCTTTATGGCGAATGCAGGAGGAGCGTGGGATAACGCGAAAAAATATATCGAGGGCGGAACACATGGAGGCAAGGGAAGTGAACAGCACAAAGCAGCAGTTGTGGGGGATACGGTAGGAGATCCTTTCAAGGATACGTCAGGACCATCTATCAATATCCTGATCAAGTTGCTTTCCATGGTGTCAATCGTGTTTGCAGCATTGGTTGTAAATTATCATATCTTCTAAGAATATGAAATCGTGGGTATGCGGGAGCATACCATGGGAAATAAGAATAAATGACGGAATAGGAACCTCCCCGCAGGTGTTGTTAAGACGCCGGCGGGGAGGTTTTGGGCCAGTTTCTCTGCTAATAAGATAAATAATTAAAAAATGAAAGTCACAATTTAATAGCAGTTGAATTAAGTTGAATTAAGTAGTAAAATGAAAATAGGCTTATTAAAGATAAGAAAGGGAATTGGCATGGCAAGACGGAAAAAGAATGGTATCTATTTGAATGTTTGCATTGAAGCAGAAATTTATGGGAAACTCGATCATTTTTGTATCGAAGCAGGACAGACAAAAACGGTAGCAGTTGAGCGCGCACTGGCAGAATATATCAGCAGATTCGAGAAAAAGCAGCAGATGTTGCGTGACTTGGGAGAAGGTAATGTGTAAACGTAAAATGTTTAAAAGGGAAATTTCTATTTTTAAAATATTAAATCAGAATGGAAGGAGAAAACGAAATGGCATATACGCATGTTGACTGCTTCAGCGGGCCGGGCGGGATTTGCACGGGTATGCGTGCCGCGGGATTCGAAACAAAGGTTGCAATTGAATATATTAAAAGCTGCTGCGAAACATATTCTGCTAATCATCCAGAAGTACATGTGATTCATTCAGATATTCGGGATGTTAAAAAAGAAGATATTATTCCTTATATTCCTAAAGACGGAGTAGATTTAGTTACATCAGGGATGCCATGTGAAACCTTTTCTACTGCTGGAAATACATCCCGATCTTTCTATGACGACCGGCAGTTTTTGTTCCGTGAGGGAATCCGTATTGCGAAAATATGTAATGCTAAGATGATTCTTTTTGAAAATGTTCCGGCTATTACAACAAAGACAGTGGAAAAAGGTTCCAAAACTTTGATTGTAGATGTATTAAAAAGAGAATTAGAAGAGGCTGGTTATATCAATTATGAAGAGTTTATTCTAAGTGCCGATCAATTTGGAGTTCCACAAAGGCGGAAGCGCTATTTTGTACTAGCTTGTAGCAATCCTGACTGGAAACTTAAAGAACCACAGTCAGATGGTAAAGCGCCTGTTACTGTTGAAGAGGCTCTCGCCAGCTTGCCTAATGTGATTCCCAATAGTAACGAGGAAGCAGTGTCGTATGATGGTGAAGATTCTTCTTTTTCAAAAAGAATGAAAGATTTAAAATTTTGGAGAAGAGAAGAATTTAGTAATCATCTTACTTATCAGATGCCAATGAGGCATAGAGCATGTACTTTAGAGAGGTTTAGTTTGCTTAAGCAAGGTGAGAGTCTAAAGGATTTGTTTGATCGGTATAATGAGGAGGAGCGTAAAAAACTTCAGGAAAGACGGGTTTTGCCGAAGAAGATGTTCATTAAACGGAATTACCGTCTGATATCGGCACAGCCCTCTCCGACAGTAACAAGCCATTGCTTAGATGAGTTTGTACATCCAATTTATAATCGTGCATTGACAGTTAGAGAGTGCGCTAGATTACAATCATTTCCAGATTCATATGATTTTTGTGGTGGCCCATATTTAACCCCGCATCTTCACAATGATATTCAAGATAAGTACGAACAAATTGGTGATGCTGTTCCCCCTCTTTTGGCATATGCTTGGGGGAATTGCATTGATAGTATATTAGAACAGTATTCTGATACATAAGGAGGAATTGCTATGGCTCTTTCAGCAAAAGAATTGGTTACTCAATATAAAGATGAATATGAATATTGTGAAAAAGCATATATGGAAGCATGGAATTCTATTATAGTGGACGTTGATGAAAATGCTTCTGAAAATAAAAAGACTGCTGCACGGAGAGATGCGCAGAAAAGTGCAATTGATAATGCTTTTATTCAATCGATGGCAAAATTCCCAGAAGTGGATGAGGAAATTATCTGGGCTTTAATTAGTTTAGCGCATAAGTTGAATATTGCTCATTTGGAGGATTTTCAACTTGATAGGATGGACCGTATTGAGGCGTATGCCCGCTGTATATCCGCGCATCAAAGTTGGAATAAAGCGTCAGGGCATTCATTTGAGAGATATATTGCAGGGATCAATAAAGCGATTATGGTTGAAAATGAAGTTGAATTTATTTTAAAAAGTGATGCGCTTAGAATGATTAAAGAGGGAAAAATGCATAATCATCCGAATGATTTGCATTTGATAGAAGAATGGAACGATAACTTTGACCTTTATGCAATTCAGACAAATCATGGGAAGGCCCATATTTTTGGGTGCATACAAGTAAAGACAAGCATTCGAGACAGAGTCGGAAGGGATGATCAATTTTCGAAAAATGCGATGGATAGCAATTTCTGGGTGGCGGAAGCTGTTTTGAATGGTGATTTCTTTAAACTTCCGAAATATTATGCAATGGTTAACGGAGGATCACTAACTTATCCGGAAAATAATTGGCATGGAGTGTATGTGATGTCCGGAATTGAGTCAGATGGAAGAATTTATCATGATGTTTCTTTTGATATCATGGCTAGACATGCGGTAATTGCTGCTGATTGTTTTGGAGTTAACCGTGCACAACTAACAAGAAGTTGGAAGGCTGAATGATGGATGTCCTTACACCTGAGCAAAGACGGAAAAATATGCAACGTATAAAGTCTAGGGACACAGCAATAGAGGTAGCGCTTCGCAAGGCTTTATGGGAAAAAGGGTATAGATACCGTAAAAACTATAAAAATCTCCCGGGAAAACCAGATATAGTACTTATAAAGTATAAAATTGTCATTTTCTGTGACAGTGAGTTTTTTCATGGGAAAGATTGGGAAATTAAGAAACCAAAGTTGTTAAATAGCAAAAATTCAGAATACTGGATTTCCAAAATAGAGAGAAATATGGAAAGAGACCGTGAGAATGAACGGCAATTACTTTTTCTTGGTTGGACTATAATCCGTTTCTGGGGAAGAGAAATTCTGAAAAATACAGATGAATGCATGAAAGTCATTGAAGAGACAATTTTCGAAAATCAGATGGCCGATATGGCATTAGATGATAATGATTGATGATTACATTGGAGGACAATCAGACATATTGTGTATAGCAGTATGTCTTTTTTGTCGATTATATTGTGTACTGTGTATATAGAGTAATTGTGGATAAAAAGGAGAGAGGCTAGATCATATTGAAAAAACAAAAAGACAAAAAGATAATAAATTATCTGGATTCATTAAAAACCATCTTATCAGT
>LBJMC04200__coassemble_1076_pt1 | contig 14847 bp, 7 predicted proteins | sample LBJMC04200__metabat2_high_PE_006 | metagenome-assembled genome bin LBJMC04200
AATGGATTGGCTTCCCTTACCATATTACCGTATGTTGCTTTTAACTCTGCAAATGCCATCTTAACTTCTAATGGTATCTCAACATGAGCAATATAGTTTTTCCCGTTTGGTCCATATCCGTCCGCATCATCAGATAACCGCGGTATTTCTCCCATCAGTAATGAAACATATCTTTCCATATCCCACATACCCAAGATATCATTTTCATAATAAAGCTGACCGTTATTTGCAACTACATTTGCTTGGTAAGCAGCAAAATTGATAATCCTTGCATCCGTAACATATTTTCTCATTCCAGCCTCCATCCTATGTTGCATAGTAGCATCTTGGGCAAGAATGATTGAATGAAATGCGATATTGTTTTTTCTCAGTAAATCCAGCAAATATGTAATGTTATTTCCACAATTAGTTGAATTACATTCTAAAAGATCAGCATGAAGTCTATAACAATACTGAATATACGATTCAAAAATTTCCGCTTCCGTCAACCGTCAGTTATAATATTCGGGAATTTTTCATGCACCTTTATCCGCAAAGCCTCTGTGGTATGACCGGCGCCTCCCACGATTACATATTTTTTGCGACGTTATTCTTCATAGCAGTCGCAAGCACATCCCCTCCGCACATGATACTACCGCCAAAAAGAACCATTACATCAGCCTGTTCGAGTTGATATTTATTTTTTAATTCGGAAACCAGTAAATTCTCCACGTCTCTTTTTCCGCAAAATCTCCCCAATATATTGATACATTCCGCAATTCTTTTTTCCATACATACTTCCCCAAATAAGATTTTATACCTCTTCCTCTGGGTTCCTTCCGCGCAGTCTCAAATAATAAAACCTCATCTTTCCTACAAGCACTGTCAGATATCTAAGCACCGGTTCTGTGGCGATAGCAAAGACAACAAAAAGCATCACACATTCTGTCGTCATTCCTGTGATCGCAAATAGATCTTTCAAGAAGATACTGCAAAATAGAAGTCCCACAATACATCCACCTAAGATCGCTATGCGAATTTTGTTCATCGGCGCGCTGATCTTATATAGAATCATAAAGCCTACTATGGCAAGCAGCATTGTTGCGGCAGTAGAAATATCTGTTGAATTCACATCAAACGTCCGCCCGAAAATAACCAATGCTCCGACAGCCAGCGCATCTGTCAGCGCTGCGGGAAGAGCTTTCAAGAATACATTTGTAAGGAAATGTCCTTTGATAATATTTTTGTTTGGCTCCAGAGCAAGAAAGAACGCTGGCACACCAATGGTAAACATACTGATCAGCGATATCTGTGAAGGCTCCAGTGGATAAGTAAACATAAATACTAAGGAAATCAAACTGAGAAGGAAGGAGAAAATATTCTTTACAAGGAAGAGGCTCGCTGAACGCTGGATATTATTGACCACTCTTCTTCCTTCCAACACAACCTGAGGCATACAGGAAAAATCTGATTCCAGAAGCACAAGCTGGGACGCCTGTGCCGCCGCATCACTCCCAGACGCCATAGCGATACTGCAGTCTGCATCCTTCAGCGCCAGCACATCGTTGACGCCGTCTCCGGTCATTGCCACCGTATGCCCGGCTTCCTTGAGAATGCGCACAAATTTCCTCTTCTGGCTCGGGGTAACCCTTCCAAACACGGTGTTTCGAAGCACTGCTTTCCGAAGTTCTCCCTCGTCGTCCAGTTCCGATGCGTCTACATAGTTCTCCGCATTCTTAATGCCTGCCTGCTTTGCCACATTTGACACTGTCACTGGGTTGTCTCCTGAGATGACTTTTACCTCCACTCCCTGCTCCGCAAAATACTCGAAGGTCTCCTTCGCCGCCTCACGAATCGGATTCGCTAGAAGGACAAATCCCAGCGGTGTGATGGCATGTTCCAACGGTTTTCCGTCGATTTCGCCATCATATGACCCGAAGGCGAGCACACGTGCTCCCGTGGAGACATGCTCTGTAATCTGTTGCGCATAATCGCCGTATTTTTCTTTCAGGACAAATTCCGGGGCGCCTAACACGTATGCCCTGTCCTCGAATGTCACACTGCTGTACTTAGTCGCCGATGAGAATCCCGTCTTAGCTAATGCCATCTTGCCGGATGCCGTTGTGAAATACTCCTTTACCGCCGCCATAGTGATATTATCCTTTGTCATCGCCGCCGCAAAATCACCGATCATTGTACGAAGAGGATCCATTTCATCTTTGTCATATTCATCTGTCTCGATCACGTCTATCACTTTCATCGTATTCTCCGTGATCGTACCTGTCTTGTCCACACAGAGCACATCTACCCGCGCCAGCGTCTCAATACACTTCATATCATGTAGAAGTACCTTTTTCTGTGCCAGTCGCACAGAACTTACGGCAAGCGCCACACTGGCAAGAAGGTACAGCCCTTCTGGGATCATCCCAATAACAGCCGCGATCATAGAAGTCACACTCTCGCGAAATCCATCATGCTGAAGGAAAAACGCTTGTGAGAACAGTACCAGTCCAATAGGAATGATGGCGATTCCCACATATTTCACCAGTTTATCAAGAGAACGAATCATCTCCGACTGTTCCCCGTCCTGCATCGCCTTCGCCTGAAGGGTCAGTTTAGAGATATAGGAATCCGCTCCTACTTTGTCCAGCCTTGCATGGCACTGTCCCGACACAATAAAGCTGCCAGACATGAGCTTGTCGCCCTTATGCTTCGTAATCTCGTCCGCCTCCCCTGTCAGCAGAGATTCATTAACCTGCACTTCCCCTGCTGATACAACCGCGTCTGCACATACCTGATTTCCTGCTTTGAAAATAACAATATCATCAAGCACAAGATTTTCAGCGTCAATGACGGAGCGTTTCCCATCACGGACTACTGCTGCATGGGGAGCGTTTAACATAGTCAGTTTATCTAATACCTGTTTTGCCCGGATCTCCTGCACGATACCGATAAGCGTATTTGCAATAATAACCGGCAGGAATGTCAAATCACGGAAAGACCCTACCAGACAGAGCAAAACTGCCAATATGACAAAAATCAGATTGAAATATGTAAATACGTTCTCATGTACGATCTCTTTTGTCGTCTTGGATGGAGGCTCCACAGCACGGTTCGTCCAACCGTGCAGGCGGTGTTCCTGAACCTGCTGGCTCGTAAGTCCCTGCCTGTAATCCGGCTCATAGCGCGTTGTAGGCATTCTCCGGTCTCTTTTGTATTCTGTCTGCTGTGCTTTTCTCTTTGGCATCTGGCTTAAATCCCTTCTTCTTGCATTATGTGTCGTCAGCATATAGGGGATCAAATGCACTCGGCTGATCCCCTGTCCATCGGCACTGCGTTCATCATCTGTACGCATATGATCTTATTATAAATGATTTCTCTCATTACATCCAGACTTTTCTCTTCAGCTGTGCGCCCGGTTTAGTATCTGCATAAATTCTTCCCCTGTTATCGTCTCCTTTTCATAGAGGTATTTCGCCAGTTCGTGAAGCTTACCTTTATTTTCTTCCAAAAGGCTCATTGCCTTCTCATATCCAGCTTTCACTGTCTCGACCACCATCTGATCGATCTCTGCCGCAGTCTCAGATGAGCAACTCAAACTACTGTCGCCTCCTAGATAAGGATTTGCCTGTGTTTCCAATGCCACCATTCCGAATTTCTCACTCATTCCGAATCGGGTAATCATGGCCCGCGCCAGCTTCGTGGCCTGTTCAATATCGTTGGACGCCCCAGTCGTAATGGAGTCGAATACAAGTTTCTCCGCGCATCTTCCACCTGTCAGCGTGGCGATCTTATTCGTCAATTCCTCTTGGCTCATCAGATTACGCTCTTCCTCATCTACCTGCATCGTGTAACCCAAAGCGCCTGACGTACGTGGGATAATGGTGATCTTAGTAACCGGGGCAGAGTGTGTCTGCAACGCCGCCACAAGGGCATGGCCAATCTCATGATAAGATACGATCAGACGTTCTTTTGTGGAAAGAACCTGATTTTTCTTCTGATATCCTGCGATTACAGTCTCAATACTCTCTTCCAGATCTGCCTGAGTGACAAATTTCCGATTCTCTCTCACAGCTCTTAAAGCCGCTTCGTTAACCATGTTGGCAAGCTCCGCGCCTGATGCGCCGGAAGCCGCCCGCGCAATTGCATTAAAATCCACATTATCACTTAAACGGACTTTTTTTGCATGGACTCTGAGAATCTCTTCTCTTCCTTTCAGATCCGGCAGTTCCACCGGGATCCTGCGGTCGATTTGCTTCATCCTCTCCTGCCACATCGTTGAATGTGATCCCGGTGGTGGACTGTACGTACACCTTCACGTTGCTCTTCCCGAACTGCATAAACGGATTGCCGTCTGTGCCGCCGCCCATTTTCTTCATTAACTGTCTTGAAAGGAGCTGACCTAAGCCTATGAAGATTAGAAGCGGTACGATCCATGAAAGCAAAAAGCTTAGGATCGGATCCATAGGCTCCTCAGCGACTCTGCCAAATGTACATCCTGCCTCGTCCAGACGGTTTACAAGATCGGGGTCGTCAAAAGTCGTTGTCTCATAAAAATTTGTTTCTGCTTCTTTGTCTGTAAAGTAGATAGTGTTCCCGTCAAGTTCTACTGTCGCCACCTGCTTTTGTTCTATCATTTCAAGGAAAGTGCCGTAGTCCACCTCCTTGATATTCCTCTCTGTAATCTTTGGAAACAATAGGGAATTTAACAGGATGATTACTACCACTGCGATCAAGTAATAGAATATGAGTGGCTTTTTCGGTTTCTGTACTTATTTCATATATATCCTCCTTTGTCTCAGAATAAAAATACAGCGTCAAAACACAGGCAGAATCATATGCTCCCCCCTGTACATTGACGCTGTCATATATCTTTGATTATTTTTTACGGAACGCCATGCGTATTCCTTTTAAGATCTGAATAACCGGGATATTCACAGCAGCAAGCCCATATACAGTAAAAAGCTGTCTTACAGTCAGAGTCTGTACCTTGAAGATACTGTGCAGACCTGGTATCATAACCACCGCTGTGATCAAGGCGATTCCCAGTACAAAAGCACCGATCAGGAAAATGTTGTTAAACACTTTCCGGGTAAATACTACCGGGCGGTCAGACTTACAGTTAAACCCGTGGAACAGCCTTGCAGAGCACAAAGTGGCAAATGCCATGGTACTTCCTAAAAGGGCGTTTTCTCCGTGATATCCGATCATAAACGCGATCATTGTTGTTACTGCAATGGAAAGTCCTTCTGTCCCAACCTTGAAGAGAAAATCTTTCGTCAGGATAGACTCATTCATTGGCCTTGGTTTCTCTTTCATCACATCTTCTGAATTTGGCTCCAGTCCTAGCGCAATTGCCGGAAGACTGTCAGTCAGTAGATTGATAAAGAGCAGATGCACAGGCGCAAATGGTACTGGCAGCGCCATGATCGAGGCGTACAGTACAGCAAGGATTGCCCCAAAGTTTCCAGAGAGAAGAAACTGGATTGAACTTTTAATATTCCGATAGATATTCCTTCCGTTTTCCACCGCTTTTACAATCGTCGCAAAATTATCGTCCGTCAGCACCATAGCTGCCGCGTCTTTAGACACTTCGCTCCCTGTGATGCCCATTGCCACGCCGATATCTGCCTGCTTCAGCGCCGGAGCGTCGTTGACGCCGTCCCCTGTCATGGATACGATATTCCCCTTCTCCTGCCATGCCCGCACAATACGGATCTTATGCTCTGGCGATACACGGGCATACACAGAAATCCCTTCTACGAAGTCTTTCAATTCTTCATCAGACATCTTATCAATTACCGCGCCCTCGCAAGCCTCAGATTCGTCTTCCAGAATGCCGATCCTTTTCGCAATTGCCGCGGCTGTCACCTTATGGTCACCCGTAATCATGATTGGACGGATACCAGCGCTCTTACATTCCGCAACAGCAGCTTTTGATTCTCCCCTCGGCGGATCCATCATAGCCACAAGACCAAGGAATATCAGATCCTGCTCGTCTTCCAGCGACAGTTCCATCTCGTCAGAAACTACTTTATATGCAAATGCGAGAACCCTTAATCCCTCTCTTGAAAACGCCTGATTCTGTGCTTCAATCTTCTCCCGGTCTAGCTCCGTAATCATACGGATCTCTGATCCGATCTGGATCTGGGTCATACGATCCAAAAGGACATCCACAGCGCCTTTTACAATCATGGTCGGTATGCCTTCCATCGTATGTTTTGTGGACATCAGTTTCCGATCGCTGTCGAAAGGATTCTCACTCTCACGGGGATATTTTGCCCGCACTGCTTCCGGGTCAAGGCCAAGGCGGCTGCCGAGATTGATAAGCGCCGTCTCAGTGGGATCTCCGATCTCCACTCCATCTGTGATCTTTGAATCGTTACACAGCATACTTCCAATCAAGAGACGGCTCTGGGAGGGATTATTCAGATCAATGTCTTCCGCCTTAATACAGGCTTCATCCACATAATAGTCTTCTACTGTCATCTTATTCTGCGTCAATGTCCCTGTCTTATCTGAACAGATGACCGACACACTTCCAAGCCCTTCTACTGCCTGAAGTTTGCGCATAATGGCATGTTCTCTTGCCATCTTCTGTGTTCCAAAGGACAGAACAATAGTCACGATGGAGCTCAATGCCTCCGGAATCGCCGCCACTGCCAGCGCAACCGCAAAGAGGAAAGCGTCTCCGATGTCATCCCCGCGCAGGATATTGATGCCAAAGAGGATCCCGCAGAAGATAAGAATCAAGATTGATAACTTCTGACCGAACTGGTCTAAGTTTACCTGAAGCGGCGTCCTCTTTTCTGACGTTGTCTTTAAGAGGCTTGCGATCTTTCCCACTTCCGTCTCCATCCCGATGCCCGTCACCACAAAGGAGCCTCTTCCATATGTGACAAAACTTCCCGAATAAACCATGTTCAAACGGTCACCCAGAGGTACTTCTTCCGCAGGAATAGGATCAATATTCTTCTCAACGCCAAGACTCTCACCCGTCAGAGCACTTTCGTCTACTTTCAGGCTTGCACTTTCGATCAGGCGTCCGTCCGCAGGAATATAATCTCCTGCATCCAGCATGACGATATCTCCCATCGTCACCTCGGAGGAAGGAATCTGCACCACATTTCCTCCACGCAGCACTTTTGCCTCAGGCCCAGAAAGCTTCTTAAGGCTTGCAAGAGATTGTTCTGCCTTAACCGTCTGTACGGTTCCTAGAACAGCGTTCATCGTAATTACGACAAGAATAACTACCGCGCTTTCGATATCGCCCATAAATCCAGACGCTACCGCCGCAATGATAAGTATGATAACAAGAAAGTCCTTATACTGCTCCAAAAAGATCTGAAGCGTTGTCTTTTTCTTTCCTTCTACCAGCTCATTGGGGCCATATTTTTCTTGATTGGCTTTTACCTGTTCTTCCGTGAGGGGTTTTTCCGAACCGTTAATCTCCCTCATCGTCTCTTTTCCAGATAATTGATAATAACTTTTCATCTGATCCTCCTGTCTGTTCCGGTATACAAAATGAAAAAGGTGAGACCTCTATTGCATACCTCAACTATGTAATGCAATAAAAGTCTCACCATTTAATCGCGATACGGATGGGCTTCCCATCGTACTGACGACATCGCAAACGCTTTTTAAGCGCCAGTTACTCCCTTTTACCAAGAACAACTATATCGAAATTTCTTGGATGTGTCAACGCTTTTAATCATTTTTTCACAAATCGGGAATTATACGATTCCCTGTGCTGTCATGGCTTCAACAACTTTCTCGAATCCAGCAATGTTAGCACCTACCACATAGTTACCCTTGAATCCGTACTTTTCAGCAGCCTCAGCCATATTGTGGCAGATGTTTACCATGATGCCCTGCAGTTTCTCATCCACTTCCTCGAATGTCCAGCTTAAGCGCTCGCTATTCTGGGACATCTCAAGAGCGGATGTAGCCACACCGCCTGCGTTGGCAGCTTTACCCGGAGCAAACAGAACGCCGTGCTCCTGAAGATACTCTGTCGCTTCCATTGTGGTCGGCATATTCGCGCCCTCTGCAACCGCGATACATCCATTCTCCACAAGCATCTTCGCGTCTTCAAGGTGAAGTTCGTTCTGAGTTGCGCACGGAAGCGCGATGTCAACCTTCACGGACCATACGCCTCTTCCCTCATGGTACTCTGAATTCGGACGGTATTTCTTGTACTCTGTCAGTCTCTCGCGGTTCACTTCTTTGATCTCTTTAAGCGCCGCCACATCGATTCCATCCGGATCGTATACCCAGCCGTTTGAATCACTTACTGTGACAACCTTGGCGCCGAGCTGCTGTGCTTTCTGTGTCGCGTAGATCGCAACATTTCCGGAACCGGATACTGCCACTGTCTTGCCAGCAATATCCTGTCCATTGATCTTTAACATTTCCTGTGTAAGGTACAAAAGGCCATAGCCTGTCGCCTCTGTACGAACAAGAGAACCACCGTAACTTAATCCTTTCCCTGTGAGCACACCCTCATAGAGGCCGCGGATTCTCTTGTACTGACCGAACATATAGCCGATCTCTCTTGCGCCTGTTCCGATATCTCCTGCCGGAACGTCTGTGTCAGCGCCGATATATTTGCAGAGCTCTGTCATAAAGCTCTGACAGAATGCCATAACCTCTCTGTCTGATTTGCCCTTCGGGTCGAAATCAGATCCACCCTTTCCGCCGCCAATCGGCAGGCCTGTCAGCGAATTCTTGAAAATCTGCTCGAAACCGAGGAATTTAATAATTCCCAGATTTACGGACGGATGGAGACGAAGACCTCCCTTGTAAGGTCCGATTGCACTGTTGAACTGCACACGATATCCTGTGTTTACATGTACCTGACCTTTATCGTCAACCCACGGAACACGAAATTTAAACTGTCTCTCAGGCTCCGTAAGTCTTTCAAGAAGCGCTTCTTTGCGGAATTTATCTTCGTTGGCCTCGATCACAACGCGCAGAGACTCCAGCACTTCTTTTACCGCCTGATGAAATTCCGGCTCTGCCGGGTTCTTCTTTACTACAAGTTCGATTACTTCATCAACGTATGACATCTTATAATTACCTCCTAAAATAAATATGGATGTATCGCTCCTATGCCCATTTATGAACATTTTTGCTTACTTGTCTATTTTAAAAGTTCCATGAATGATTGTCAATGAAAAGTTTCATTATTTTACAGTTTTAACGCTTTATTTAGATAAATTTGCAGGAAACGCAATATCGATATTGCAGGAAATTGAATTGGGGACGTAGTAAAACCCTATTTTACTACGTCCCCAATCAGGTTTTGCCCTGTCCCCAATTCAATAATATGAAAAGCAGGATACCGGAGATGGTATCCTGCTTAAAGTGCACTGATTAATTATATTTGCGTTTTCTAGCAGCTTCAGATTTTTTCTTACGTCTTACGCTTGGCTTCTCGTAGTGTTCCCTTTTGCGGATTTCCTGCTGAATGCCAGCTTTAGCACAGTTTCTTTTGAATCTGCGTAAAGCGCTGTCTAACGTCTCGTTTTCTTTAACGATTACATTTGACATAGTCTCACACCTAACCTCCCCTCCAGTCTGGTATTGTGCATAATACGACTGTTCGGGTATTTTTATTGCACTAATAAAGATTATAGCATATTTTTTTGTCCCGTCAACTATTTTCCTGCGAAAACTTATATTTACGCCTGAATTCACCTGTTTTCTTCATGACAGGAACATTTTTTGTTAGTCTGTGAGCTGTGATTCCAGCACTTCCTCCGCTTTTTTCAGAGCGTCAGGGATTCCCGCTGGGTTCTTGCCCCCTGCCTGTGCCATGTTCGGACGTCCGCCGCCACCGCCGCCGACACATCCTGCGATGCCCTTGACAAGGTTTCCTGCGTGTGCGCCCATCTTCATCACGCCGTCTGTAGCTGTCGCCATAAGGCTTACTTTGCCTTCTCCTGCGGAAGCAAGCACGACAACGCCTTCTCCCAGCTTCCCTTTCAGCTGGTCTCCTAAATCTCTCAGGCCATTCATATCCACACCGTCAATCTGAGCGGCAAGGAGCTTCACACCCTTTATTTCTTTCACCTGATCCATCACATCGCCTGCGGCATCTTGAGCCATCTTACTCTTTAAGCTCTCGACTTCGCTGTGAAGAGATTTATTTTCCGCCATCATATGTGTGATCTTATCTGTCAGGCTGTCCGGCGTCGTCTTCAAAAGCTGCGCGGCATTCTTTAACTTCGCTTCCATGTCTGCATAGTATTTCATCAGACCGTCAGAAGTCAGCGCCTCGATACGACGCACACCTGCCGCAACGCCTGTCTCGGAAATAATTTTAAACGCCATAATCTCGGACGTGTTGCTCACATGTGTACCGCCACAGAACTCGATTGAAAACTCGCTCATATTGACGACGCGCACAATGTCGCCATACTTTTCTCCAAAGAGAGCCTGCGCGCCTGTCTTCTTTGCTTCTTCAATAGGCATGTTCTTCGCCACAACAGGAAGTCCTTTGGATATCTGCTCGTTTACAATATCTTCCACTTTCTTTAATTCTTCTGCTGTCAAAGCAGAAAAATGTGTAAAGTCGAATCGCAGCCTGTCCTCATTAACACTGGAGCCTGCCTGCTCCACATGAGTTCCCAGAACCGTGCGAAGCGCTTTCTGAAGAAGGTGGGTTGCACTGTGGTTTCGCGCGGAGAGAGCCCGCTTCTTAGCATTGACCTCAAGAGAAACCTTATCTCCCACTTTGATCATGCCCTTTGTCATAACCCCCACATGACCGATCTTTCCTCCTAAGAGCTTCACAGTGTCTTCTACCTTGAACTCGCCCTCTGCTGTACGGATGTATCCTGTGTCAGCCTCCTGACCGCCGCTTGTGGCATAGAAAGGAGTTTCATTTACAAAGACAGTTCCCTTTTCTCCCTCTGAGAGTGCGTCTGCAAGTTCTGTCTCTGTCGTAAGAACAGTCACGTCAGACTCCCAGCTTAAGTTCTCATATCCAACAAAGGTACTTGTTACACTAGGATCAATGGACTCGTACACCGTCACGTCAGCTCCCATGTAGTTGGTCACTTCACGGGCGTTTCTTGCTGTCGTTCTCTGTACTTCCATGGAGGATTTGAATCCTTCCTCGTCCACGTCCATCCCCTTCTCCTCAAGGATCTCTTTCGTCAGATCCAGCGGGAAGCCATATGTGTCATAAAGACGGAATGCGTCGTCACCGCTCAATGTCTTCCCGCCTTTTGCCTCCATGCCGGCGATCATCTCGGCAAGGATGCCAAGCCCCTGATCAATGGTTTTATTAAACTGTTCTTCCTCTTTTGCAATAACCTTGAGGATGAACTCTTTCTTCTCTTCCAGCTCGGGATATCCGTCCTTTGATCCTGCGATAACTGTCTGTGCCAGTTCCGGCAGGAATCCCTTGTGAATGCCCAGAAGCCTTCCGTGACGGCAGGCACGTCTTAAGAGACGGCGGAGCACATAACCCCGTCCTTCGTTGGACGGCATAATACCGTCGGAAATCATAAACGTCACGGAGCGGATGTGATCGGTGATAACACGGATAGATACATCGTCATTGTATTCTTTTCCGTATTCTTTTCCCGCCAGTTCACACACATGATCCCGCAGCGCTTTGATCGTATCCACGTCAAAAATGGAATCCACATCCTGCACGACAGAAGCCAGACGCTCCAGCCCCATTCCGGTATCAATATTCTTCTGCTCTAACTCTGTGTAATTACCTTTTCCGTCATTGTCGAACTGCGTGAACACATCATTCCAGATTTCCATGTAACGGTCACAGTCACACCCTACCGTACAGTCAGGTTTACCGCAGCCGTATTTTTCGCCTCTGTCATAGTATACTTCTGAACAGGGCCCACAGGGACCGGATCCATGCTCCCAGAAATTGTCTTCCTTGCCAAACTTGAAGATACGCTCCGCCGGGATCCCCATCTTCTTATTCCAAATCTCAAACGCCTCATCGTCGTCCACATACACAGACGGGTACAGGCGGTCAGGGTCAAGCCCGACCACATCCGTCAGAAATTCCCATGTCCACTGAATCGCTTCTTCTTTAAAATAATCCCCGAAGGAGAAATTCCCCAGCATCTCAAAAAACGTACCGTGGCGCGCGGTCTTACCCACATTTTCAATATCACCGGTGCGGATACATTTCTGACAGGTCGTCACACGCTTCCTCGGCGGGATTTCCTGCCCAGTAAAATATGGTTTTAACGGCGCCATTCCGGAATTGATAAGAAGCAGGCTCTTATCATTGTGCGGCACCAGAGAAAAACTCTTCATCGCAAGGTGCCCCTTGCTCTCGAAAAACTCAAGAAACATTTTTCTAAGCTGATTCACTCCATATGGCTGCATTGCTATAATCCTCCTCTTTCGCTCCAAAAAGCCTGTTTTATAATATATCACAGAGGGATCTGTTTGTAAAGCAGACCCCGAAAAACCCCGTGTTTTGTTCTCAGTGAAAATGTATTAAGATTTAAGATTATTGATCTGTGTAAACAATTCCCTAAACATGGGCTGATGTTCGACCAAATAGTACGCTCCCTTCTAGGCAGACAAGTGAAATAATAAAAACTTGTCACTTAGGAGGGAGCATACCATATTGGAAAATGTATTCCTCTTATTTATTTCAGTTCAATCTCTTCTAGCTCTTTCGGAGGAACCGCCTTGGTTGAATTCTTGACAAAAGTGGCCAGATTCTTTTTCGCCTTTACAATCGGAATATTTGTACCCGCGCCTGCAATACATCCGCCCGGGCATCCCATTCCTTCAATCAGACAGCCGTTCATGCGTCCCGCCTTGGCAAGCGTTAAGATCTTCTTGCACTCCGCAAGTCCTTCCGCATGCTCGATGTTGACGTTTACATCCGGGTAATATTCGTTGATACACTTTTCGATTGCTTCAGCAACACCGCCAGCGCAGCCGTATCCTCTTCCGGCTCCCGTAGCGTCATGGAAGGAAGATTCCGCCTCATACTCAGTCAGATCGATTCCCTTAGCGTCGAACATCGCCTGCATTTCCTCGAAAGTAACAACAAAATCAACATCGCTTCTGACGCTTCTTCTAGATGCCTCAAGCTTTTTGGATGCGCATGGTCCGATAAAGACGACTTTTGCATTAGGATGCTCCCGCTTGATCGTCCTTGCAGTAGCCACCATCGGTGTGAGTTCCTGCGAGATCTGATCAATGAGATCCGGGAAGAACTTCTTCGCCAACACCGCCCACGACGGACAGCAGGAAGTAAGCAGGAACGGAAGCTCTCCTGTCACCACCTTTTCCACATAGTGGTGTGCTTCTGCGATAGCTCCGATATCCGCTCCCAGAGCCACCTCATACACCTCTGAAAATCCCAGTTCCCTAAGCGCCGCCTTGATGTTCCTTGGCGTGATATTGTCCCCAAACTGACCTACGAACGCCGGAGCAATCTCAGCGATGATATCCTCGCCTTCAGAGAGCGCTCTCGCCAGCTGGAAGATCTGAGATTTGTCAGAAATCGCGCCAAATGGACAGCTTACCATACACATACCGCATGAAACACATTTTTCATTATCAATAAACGCCCTTCCATATTTGTCCGATACAATAGCGTTTACCCCGCACGCCTTTTGGCATGGGCGTTCTTTCTTTGCGATCGCGTCATAAGGACAGACAGATTTGCATTTTCCGCACTTAATACATTTCTCCTGATCGATATAAGAACGGCCATCTACCATGGAAATGGCTTCCTTGGGACAGATCTGCTGGCAGGGATGGGCAAGGCATCCTTTACAGACATTGCTCACCTCGTATTTGTTCTCCTCGCAACTCTCGCATGCAGAGGGGATTACCTGCATCAGGGGCGGCTCGTAATATTTCTCAGAAATATTGCTTGCCTCGACTCCAGCAGTCAGATGAACTGGCTTATTCTCTGGGCGAAGAGACAGCCCCATCGCCAGTCTCAAACGCTCTCTTACAATGGCACGTGAACGGTATGTACTCTCTCTGTATTTCTCCGTATCGTCATTTACGATCTGATAGGGAATCCCCTCCATATCATCCAGAAGCGTGTCGGCGTCTGCTTTAAATCCCAGTTTTGCCACCTCCGTAAATACCCGTCTCCGGATCGCTCTGACAGGGGTCTGTAATCCTCTCATCATAGACTCCATACTCTCATCCTCCTGATCATTTTCATTGCCGGAAATAATCCTTCCGGAACCTATTTTCCTACTGTATCAAATATATCGGTTTGTGAAAATCTTGTCAATAGATGTATCTCAACTGAAACAATTTCAATTGTGCCTTAATCGGAATAATTTTTCTCTCTGTGCACTGATGCCTGAAAAGAGGATTCTATGAGAAAAGTTCCTGAGCATAGTGAACAGACTGCATAGCGTCTTTTCCATAAAAATCCGCGCCAATCATGTCCGCATATTCCTGATTAAGAACTGCTCCGCCTACCATGACTTTACATTGCGGAGCTTTCTCTCTGAGAAGCCGGATCGTTTCCTCCATACTCACTACCGTAGTTGTCATAAGAGCGCTTAATCCGACGAGGCGCACATTTTTTTCCATCACAATATCTATAATCTTTTCCGGTGGCACATCTTTGCCCAAATCAATCACATCAAAACTGTAATTTTCTAAAAGTACCTTTACGATATTCTTTCCAATGTCGTGGATATCGCCTTTGACTGTAGCGATGACCACTGTACCTTTCTTCTCCTGCACTTCCCCGCTTTTGTCCATTTTTTCTTTGAGTACCGCGAAAGCAGATTTTGCGGCCTCCGCGCTCATAAGAAGCTGAGGCAGAAATACTGTTCCCTTCTCAAATCCGTCTCCAACCCGGTTGAGGGCCGGGATCAGTTCTTCATT
>LBJMC04200__coassemble_1924_pt1 | contig 9651 bp, 10 predicted proteins | sample LBJMC04200__metabat2_high_PE_006 | metagenome-assembled genome bin LBJMC04200
AAGGTAGCCGGAAAGAAGAATGATTAGGAGGGATAGGAATGAAAAGGATAAAAGCTACACCATATAAAGTCATAGCGGCTATTGTGCTCGCCGCCCTTGCTTTCTTCTTTATATTTCCACTATATTGGATATTAACAGGCTCCGTGAAGACGGCGGCAGTCATCAATGACGCGGTACCGCAGTGGTTTCCTTTGTCGCCCACACTAGATAATTACCAGAGGCTGTTTGATAACCCTGCTCTTTTGTGGCTGTTTAATAGTGTCGCGATGGCTGTTCTGGCCATGGCTTTGACATGTGTTACAGCTTCTATGGCGGGATATGCTCTTGCAAAGAAACGGTTTGCCGGAAGGGCGCTGCTTTTTAGTATCTTTATCTGTGCCATGGCGCTGCCAAAACAAGTTATCCTCATCCCCTTGCTTCGTGAGATGTCCTTCCTAAATCTTCACGACAGCATGTGGGCAGTGATTTTGCCGACTGTAGGATGGCCATTTGGTGTATTTCTTATGAAGCAGTTTTCGGAAAATATACCGGGAGAACTTCTTGAGGCTGCAAGGATTGACGGAGCGGGTGAGGTAAGGATGTTCACAGAGATCGTTCTGCCCATTATAAAACCGGGCATTGGAGCTCTCGCCATTTTTACATTCATCAACTGCTGGAATGATTATTTTCTGCAGCTGATCATGCTTAATTCCCGTACAAAATTGACAATCTCGCTTGGTATCGCAAAACTTCAGGCAGAAATGTCAACGGATTTCGGACTGATCATGGCAGGAGCTGCGCTTGCTGCTGTGCCGATCATTACGATCTTCCTTATGTTCCAGAAATATTTTACAAAGGGCATTACAATGGGCGCGGTAAAAGGCTGATTATTTGGGAAGGATGTGATTGTATATGAATAGGCTTGACAAATACAGAGGAATCATCCCTGCGTTTTACGCGTGTTATGACGACAATGGACGGATAAGCCCGGACAGGGTAAAGGCTTTGGCTTCCCATCTGGCTGGTAAAGGGGTAAAAGGTCTTTATGTCGGCGGCTCTTCGGGAGAATGTATCTATCAGAGCGTGGATGAGCGCAAGATGGTGCTTGAGTGCGTGATGGAGGCTGTCAGAGACAGGCTTACGATCATTGCCCATGTAGCATGCAACAATACGCAGGACAGTATGGAACTGGCGCGCCATGCGCAAGAACAGGGGGTGGATGCCATCGCAGCTATACCGCCGATCTATTTCCATCTTCCGCCTTTCGCTATCGCGAAGTATTGGAATGATATCTCTTCAGCGGCGCCGGATACAGATTTCATTATCTATAATATACCTCAGCTTGCAGGCGTGGCGCTGGATACAGCGCTGCTTAAGGAGATGAGGAAGAATCCAAGAGTGATTGGCGTAAAGAATTCTTCTATGCCAGTTCAGGATATACAGATGTTTCTTGATGAGGGCGGGGAGAATATGATTGTGTTCAACGGACCGGATGAACAGCTTCTCTCAGGACTGGCCGCAGGGGCGTCAGGTGGTATTGGCGGCACATATGCTGTTATGCCGGAGTTGTATATGAGGATTTATGAACTGTTCGGAAAGGGAGAGATAGAAAAGGCAAGAGTTATCCAGAATGACTGTTGCCGCATTATTTATCATATGTGTTCTGCAAAGGCAAATCTTTACGCGGTCTTAAAAGAGATACTTAAAGGACGCGGAATTGACATCGGCACAGTCCGAAGCCCCCTGCCGGGACTGGAGGCAGAAGATTATAAGATTGCGGCGGCATGTGCCGAAGAGATCAGCGCTGCGGTTAAAAAATATTGCGAAAAGGCGGGATAAGATGAAATACACAAAAAAAGAAATACTGGACTCGATCAAGGGAGGGCTGATCATCTCCTGCCAGGCGCTTCCGGGAGAGCCGCTGTACGTAGAAGAAAAATCTATCATGTATCTGATGGCAAGAGCGGCCAAACGCGCCGGAGCAAAATGCATACGAACGAACAGTGTGAGGGATGTCAGGGAGATTAAAGCAGAGACCGGGCTTCCGGTGATCGGGCTGATCAAGCAGGTATATGAAGGATATGAGCCTTATATAACTCCCACTATGAAAGAAGTGGATGAACTTGTGGAGGCGGAGGCGGATATTATTGCCACGGACTGTACGCTCAGAAAAAGAGGAGACGGTCTGACGGCGGGAGAATGGATCACAGAGATCCGGCGCCGCTATGGAGACATCCTGCTTATGGCAGATATTTCTACTTATGAAGAAGGAGTGAATGCTTGGAAGGCGGGCGTGGACTTTGTGGGTACAACGCTAAGTGGGTACACATCATATTCCAGACAGCAGGATGGGCCGGATTTGGAACTGGTCAGAACGCTGTCACAGACTGTGGACATTCCCGTGATCGGAGAGGGAAAAGTGCATTATCCGGGACAGGCTGTAGAAATGCTGGATGCCGGAGCATATGCGGTCGTCGTTGGCGGCGCGATCACAAGACCGTTGGAAATCGCGCAGAGATTTATGGCGGCTGTGGAAAGCAGGGAACAGTCCTGAGCAAGAAGGAGGGACACCACATGAGGATAATGTCGCTGGACGTTGGCGGAACAGCAGTTAAATCAGGAGTCTATTGTGACGGGACACTGGAGGATGTTAGGGAATATCCCACGGAGGCGCAAAAAGGAGGCCCCCATGTAGTCTCCATGGTTAAAACGATTATAAAAGAATATGAAAAGAAGCATGAGTTTACCGGAATAGGGATCAGCACAGCAGGGCAGGTGGATTCTGTTAAAGGGCGGATCATTTATGCAAATGACAATATTCCGGGGTATACAGGCATGGAAATTAAGAGTATAATAGAAGACAGATTTGGTAAGCCGGCGGCCGTAATCAACGACGTGAATGCAGCGGCGTTAGGAGAGGCGCGCTATGGAGCGGGACGGGGTGAGAAAGACTTTATCTGCCTGACATATGGGACTGGAGTTGGAGGAGCAGTGTTTATAAACGGAAAGCTTTATGAAGGCAGCAGTTTTTCTGCCGGAGAGGCAGGAGCAGTTGTGGTGCATCCAGAAGATAGGGATCCTCAAAGCGATATTTTTAGCGGATGTTATGAACGGTATGCCTCAGTCACGGCGCTTGTAAAAAGAGCGCAGGAATATGACAGCAGACTGACGAATGGAAGAGTTATTTTTAGAGAACTGGAACGCAGCCATGTCAGACAGATAGTAGAGGAGTGGATCAGAGAGATTGTCTATGGCCTGACATCACTTATTCATGTGATGAACCCTTCCTGCATTATTCTTGGCGGAGGAGTTATGGAACAGGAGTATGTCCTTAAAAAGATCCGGGATCTGCTGGACATACACCTAATGGAGAGTTACCGTAAAACGACTGTCAAAAGAGCTCTGCTCGGCAACTGTGCCGGAATGTATGGCGCCGCGGCCCATCTGATTGAGAACGGATCCTTTTGATGTGGTCCGTATAGAAGTGAAAAACACAGGGGGATACTATGAGGGAGAATAATATTCTGTTCAATATTAAGACTTCATACAGCCAGTTTACAAAGGCGGAGAAGAAAGTTGCAGATTTTGTTATATCTTCTCCGGAGAAGGTGCTTTTTATGTCCATTACGGACGTAGCAGACGAATGTGGAGTTGCAGAGGCAAGCGTATACCGATTTTGCCGGACCATGAAGGCGAAAGGATATCAGGAATTTAAGATGAATCTTTCCTTCTGCTTGTCGAAGAGAGGGGCTCAGAGTGCTCCTGATCAGAATGTGGGAGCGGTGAATGGTTCTTCCCTCTTGGCGGACAAGGTGCTCGCCAATCATATCAATGCGTTGAATGCTACGAGACAGCTTGTTGTTCCAAGCCAGATTGAGAAAGTTGTAGAGATGATACATGATGCGGAAATGGTTTCTTTCTTTGGAATTGGGCACAGTCTTCTCACGGCAAGGGAGGCGAACAATAAATTCTTGAGGATTACAGGTAAGACCTCGTGTATTGAAGATTCTCATATGCAGGCTATGTCAGCCGCGATGATGACGGAAAAGGATGTGATGATTATCCTTTCATATTCAGGGGCAACGAAAGATACCGTTTATGTGGCAGAGATCGCAAAAGAGGCGGGTGCTGGAATTGTGGCGATTACCCGTTTCCGAAAATCGCCGCTGGCAGTATATGCTGATGAGATTCTTCTATGTGGAGCGGATGAGGCGCCCTTGGACGGCGGGTCACTGGGGGTGAAGATGAGCCAGCTCTATGTGGTAGACCTTCTGTTTCAAGAGTATTTCCACAAATACCACGATGAGTCGGAAGAGAATTTAAAGAAAACATCAAAAGCAGTAGTTGAAAAACTGTATTAGAGATGACATATCACAATGGAGAAGACGCAGGCGCGTCTTCTTTTTATACGAGCGAGTATTCATAGAAATTCCTTGCAAACGGGCATTTTCTGTGCTATACTACAAACGTTGCAAAAAAATCACGCATGTGGATCATTCTGACGGTGCCTAAGACGGATATTCCGGACGGTCTCAGAGGGGAATAAAGCATGCGGAAGTACAAAACCATGGAGGAAAGAAACATGAGTGTTATTTCAATGAAACAGCTTTTAGAAGCAGGTGTTCATTTTGGACACCAGACAAGAAGATGGAACCCGAAGATGGCTCCATACATCTACACAGAGAGAAACGGTATCTACATCATTGACCTGCAGAAGTCTGTAGGAATGGTGGATGACGCATACAACGCCGTTTCTGACATCGCTGCTGATGGTGGTACGATCCTTTTCGTAGGAACAAAGAAGCAGGCTCAGGATGCAATCAGAACAGAGGCAGAGCGCTGCGGTATGTTTTATGTAAACGAGAGATGGTTAGGTGGTATGCTCACAAATTTCAAGACCATTCAGGGTCGTGTGAAACGCCTCAAAGAGATTGAGGCAATGTCAGAGGACGGGACATTCGATGTGCTTCCGAAGAAGGAAGTTATCGCCCTTAAGAAAGAGTGGGCAAAGCTTGAGAAGAACCTCGGCGGAATCAAAGACATGAAGAGGCTGCCGGATGCGATTTTCATTGTTGACCCGAAGAAAGAAAGAATCTGCGTTCAGGAAGCTCACACACTTGGAATCCCGCTGATCGGTATCTGTGATACAAACTGCGATCCGGAAGAGCTTGATTACGTGATCCCGGGTAATGACGACGCGATCCGTGCGGTAAAACTGATCGTTTCTAAGATGGCAGACGCTGTGATCGAGGCAAATCAGGGCGCAACAGTTGAGGAAGAGTATTATTACGAGGATGCTGCTGACGAGGCAGAGGCAGCAGAAGTTGAAGAGGCTGTTGAGGAGTAAGGAATAGAAAAGCTTCAGCCTGACTGTCAGGCTGGGGCTTTTGCTTCATTATAAGAAACTATCAATATTTATTTTAATGGAGGAATTTATCATGGCAATCACAGCAGGAATGGTAAAAGAATTAAGAGAAATGACAGGCGCTGGCATGATGGACTGCAAGAAAGCGCTTACAGAGACAAACGGCGATATGGACGCTGCTGTTGAATTCTTGAGAAAGAACGGACAGGCAAAGGCTGAGAAGAAAGCTGGAAGAATTGCGGCAGAGGGTATCGTCAAGACAGTTGTCAAAGATGACAAAGTGGCAGCGATCGTTGAGGTGAACTCTGAAACAGACTTTGTTGCAAAGAACGAGGAGTTCCAGGGATTTGTAGAGAATGTTGTAAATCAGGTTGTTGAGTCCGACGCTACAGACTTGGATGCGTTCATGGCAGAGGCTTGGACAGCAGATACATCTAAGACAGTAAAGGACGCTCTTATTGAGAAGATCGCTGTTATTGGTGAGAACCTGAATATCAGAAGATTTGAGAAGGTAAGTGCTGAGAACGGATGTGTTGTATCTTACATCCATGGCGGCGGACGCATCGGCGTTCTCGTAGTGGCTGATACAGATGTTGTAAACGATAACATCAAAGCAGCTCTTAAGAACGTAGCTATGCAGGTTGCGGCTATGTCTCCGAAATATGTATCCCGCGACGAGGTATCTCAGGAATACATGGATCACGAGAAAGAGATCCTTCTTGCTCAGGCTAAGAAAGAGAATCCGGAAAAACCGGAGAACATCATCGAGAAGATGATCATCGGACGTCTCAACAAAGAGATGAAAGAGATCTGTCTGCTTGATCAAGTTTACGTTCAGGACAGCGACCTTACAGTCGGCAAATATGTTGACAAAGTAGCGAAAGAGAACGGCGCTAACATGACAGTTAAGAAATTTATCCGTTTTGAGACAGGCGAAGGTATCGAGAAGAAGCAGGAGAACTTTGCAGAAGAAGTTGCTGCTCAGATGGCAGGAAACTAAGCGTTTAGCACAAGCGCGGCAGATATATAAAAAGAGTCACAATGCGAGTTTACTCGTGATTGTGACTCTTTTTATATATCTATCGTGGACCGGCGAGATGTAGCAGAGCGGAATCGCGCTAAGCGCCTGTGTGGATAGAGGCGCTATGCAGACAGACAAAACCTTAAGGTATAAACGGCGGAACTTATTGTTTCTTCAATAAATCTGAAGACGGTTCTATAATTTTTACATCAAGAGAAATATTATAAAAGTACAGTGTTATGACATATGAAGTGTGGTAAAGGCAATGAAAGGGAGGATCAGTCATGCAGAAGTTTGTTTATGAGTATGCTACAAAAGTTTATTTCGGAGAGGGAGCGGCAAAGGAGCACCTTGCAGCTGCTGTCTCAGGTTACGGGGAGCGTGTGATGCTCGCCTATGGCGGGGGATCAGTGAAGAAGAATGGAATCTACGATGAGGTGAAGCAGATTCTCGAGGCTGCCGGGAAAAAGGTGACAGATTTTAACGAAATCATGTCCAACCCTACCTATGCAAAGGTACAGGAGGGCGCAAACCTTGCGAAGAAAGAGAACATCGACTTTATCCTTGCGGTGGGCGGCGGTTCTGTGATCGACTGCTGTAAGATCGTGGCGGCACAGGCAAAGACGGATAAGGACTTATGGGAGATGGAGATGACAGACCATCAGTTCCCGTCTGACGCGCTTCCTATGGGGGCGATCGTCACGGCTTTCGGAACAGGAGCTGAGATGAATGGCGGAGCAGTTATCACTAATGAAGAGAAGGTGATCAAGGCAGGTATGGCGGCGGCAGCGCCGAGATTCGCCATCCTTGATCCAGCATATACAGCGTCCGTCCCGAAGATGCAGGTTATTTCAGGGGCATTTGACACGCTGAGTCATGCGATGGAGACATACTTTGGCAATTCGGATCAGGACAATGTATCCGATGAAGTGGCTCTTGCGATCATGAAAAATACGGTCGTAAATATGAAACGGTTGATGGGAAATGTAGACGATATGCAGGCAAGAGGAAATCTTATGTGGGATTCTGCCATGGCAGAGAACGGCATTCTGAAGGTCGGAAGGGTGACGGATTTTCAGGCGCACCAGCTGGAGCATCAGCTCGGTGCATACACAGACTGCAACCATGGGCAGGGACTTGCCGTCCTCCATCCCGCTTATTACCGCCATATCGTGAAAGACGCGGAAGAAAAATTCACTAGACTGGCGAAGGAAGTGTTTGGAGCGGAGACGGCTAAAGCAGGTGTTGAGGCGCTGGCGGATTTCATCAAAGCATGTGGGCTTCCGACAAAAATGGGAGAACTGAAGTCAAAAGTGGAGATCACGCCGGAGGTCTTAAGGAAGGTGGCGAATACATGCAACGTGATCAAATGCGGCCCTCGGGAATTAAGCCGCGATGAGATCTATGATATCCTGATGGAATGTATGTAAGAACAGGCAAGCTTTCAAGAGCAGGCTGGTTGACAGTCTGCTCTTAAATTTTGAAGAGCATTGATACTGAGGTGTATATTTATGAAGAAAAGACTGACGGGTATTCTTCTGCTGACAGTGCTTTTCCTTGCTGTTGGCGGGTGCGGGAGAGAGGCGGACGATGGGGAAGTAATCAATTCCGCAAGCGGAGGAGAAAATCTGGCGGCGGAGCAACAGGATATGGATTCAGGCAAAAAGGACAAAAATGCGACGGGAAAATCTGTGCCCCAAAATGGCGATACCGTGACAGAGGGGACGGAAGAGTACAGGGGTTTCCTCCTTGACAATATCCTGCACTCGGAGAATGACGGAGATATTCATTACAACCTATATGTGCCGGATAGCTATGACGGGAGTACGCCTTATGCACTGTTCTTTACGCTTCCCGGTTATGAAGGGCTGTATTTTCAGGGCGTGGGTGAAAACCTTTACAGTGAAAACTTCGAATTTGAAGCACAGAATTATGTGAAAGATATGATTATTGTGGCACCGCAGCTCTCTGACTGGGGAGAGACGTCGGCGGATCAGACCATTGCTCTTGTGGAATATTTTCTAGCGCACTATAATGTTGATGAGTCGAGAGTGTTTGCGGAGGGATATTCCGGCGGAGGGGAAACGATGTCTCAGGTAATGGGAAAACGTCCGGAACTTTTTACGGCATATCTCCAGTGCAGTTCCCAGTGGGATGGAGACTATGAGACAGTTGTAAAAAGCCGGACGCCGGTATATTTTGTCGTTGGGGAAGAGGATGAGTACTATGGTTCAGAACCGTCCCGGGAGGCATATGAGACTTTGCATAACCTGTACCGCGAAGAAGGGCTTTCCGATGAGGAGATTGGCAGACTTCTCGTGCTGGATATCAAGGATGCAGATTATTTTTCGAGTCAGGGAGTTTCATACCAGCATGGCGGAGGAAATCTGTTTGCCAGGGATAATAAGATCATGGGCTGGCTGTTTGACCGATGAAACCTCCTGACCGATGAAAAACTTGACAAGCTGCTGAAAATGCCGTATTTTTCATAGTGTAAACCGGAATAAGGAGGGAGCACTATGTATAATTTGTAGCTTGAGACTTTTATCGTTGTGGCAGATCTGGGCAGTTTTAATAAAGCGGCGGAAGCGCTTTATATCACGCCGCCCGCTGTCACAAAGCAGATCAACCTCCTTGAGAACGATCTTGGACTTCAGCTTTTTATCCGTACGCACAGAGGGCTTACCCTGACGGAAGCCGGAAAGTCTCTGTATAAGGATGCGAAATATATCATTCAATACTGTAAGGATTCTTAAAGGCGTGTCACCCATGGCTGAACTGCGTGCTAAGAACGGACACGAGGAACCGTGGCATGTGGATTATTTTGGAGTGGGCAACGAGAACTGGGGATGCGGAGGCAACATGAACCCAGAGTATTATGCCAACGAATACCGCAGATATCAGATGTTTGTCCGTGATTATAAGTCTGGCTCTCCTATACAGAAGATTTGCGGAGGAGCTAATGTAGACGATTATGAGTGGACAGAGAAAGTGCTGGAGACTTGTTTCCGTCGCGCGCCCGAAGAGTTGCATGGCTTTATGGACGGCCTCTCTCTCCACTACTATGTGCACCCGGAAGGATGGGAGATCAAAGGAAGCTCTACGGACTTTGACGAGGAAGTGTGGTATAAAACGCTGAAAAAAGCGCTGTATATGGAAGAGCTTATTGAGAAGCACGGGGAAATTATGGATAAATATGACCCGGAAAAACGCATCGGTATGATTGTAGATGAGTGGGGAGACTGGTTCACTTGTGAACCCGGGACGAATCCCGGATTCCTTTACC
>LBJMC04200__coassemble_2806_pt1 | contig 7425 bp, 6 predicted proteins | sample LBJMC04200__metabat2_high_PE_006 | metagenome-assembled genome bin LBJMC04200
CATTCAACTTGAAATCATAAAGCGTTTTCCGTTTTCCTGTTTTGCTTGTGAATCTTACAATAAAGCGTCCGTCTGCTCTCTGTGAAATTCCTTTACCAAGTTCTCTGCCTTTTAAATCTTTACCCATACCAACTTTCCTTTCTTCCAGTGAAAGAAAAATGGTAACGTAAATATTTCACTTTCCATTATATCTACACCTCAACTCCTTTTCAAGCTCTTTTGCATTGGTATTCCAACCATTCATCAAGCAATTTCTTATTTGCATACAGACGGTTACCAATGCGTACTGTAAATCTATTTTTAGGATTGTTCAGCAGTTCTCTCGCCTTTGTTTTCCCAATCCCCATATACTCACAAAATTCTTTCAGATTCAGCAACGCCTTTTCTATGTTCTCGCCCCCTTTCATCAAAATATCGTGCCTTTATATAATCGTCATACAGCTTTCTTTGCGTGATGTTCATTTCTCCGTTTTCTATCAAATTCCCTATATAGTCTTTCTTTTCAATCTTTCTCAATTCTGCAAACAGTTTTAACGACGGGGCAACGCTTCTTTCCAGCCAGTCCCACACCCTTTGCAGGCTCTTTTCCTGCGGTTGCATGGTAAGTTTTACCTTGCCTATCCCTTTCATCAGTTCCGCCCATGCTCCATAGGTAGGATAAAGCCTTTTCCGAGTAGTCGTGCCCTCTGGCGGATATTCTAAAAACCGTATCTTGCTGTTTAACACTTCCATCGCCAGACCTGCCACGTCTTGATATTTCAACAATTCCTGTACTACACTGACTGCTGTTTCCTGCCTGAATCTCAGTTCATATCTGTTCCAGTTTTCCTCTAATTCTTTTCCGTACTTCCGATTCTGTTCATATCCCTTTTCATAAAATACAAATCTCAAATTACTTGCTGAACTGCCGATATAAAGGCTTCCGCCTTTGCTTTGATATACTTCTTCTTTCAGTTCCCCCGAATCATGGAAATCCACTTCCCTCATTTTGCTTGACAGAAGCCCCTCTTTCGTCCTCTGTATCAACTCCGGGATTTTCAGATAAGGCTTCCTATCGTCAATCGCTAAGTCAATCCGTGGGAAGTTCACATGATACCCACTTACCCGTTTCAAAAAGTCGAACCATGTTTCCTCATTCAGTTGGAGAAAATTCTCATAATTCCTGCACCCCGAACCGCTCATTAGAATCTGAAAGCCCTGATATTGTGCTTTTCCCGTGGGCTTCAGTACCTTAATGTTATCAAATACCGCCACCAGTTCATGTTCTGCGATTCCTTTCTGATAGTCCGTTACTTCCATAAGTTCATACGGGATTCTAAGCACCTGTTCTATGACTTCCTCAAGAGAAACGTCTTTTATGGTTATCTGACACCAGTCTATCAGAGCCGATAATTCCTCTTTCTGCCGTATTACTCCCCTGTTAGTATAGGGGAGTTCTGAAAGAAAATCTCCATTTCTTTCTTCCAAACGTATCATACCCCCTTATCTGCAACGACGTTGCCGTTGCCCTGCCCCCAACCTGCCGTCTGGTACGTCAGAACGGGGGCAGGAACTTTGACTGCCTATGCCTGTTTGTTTGAAATACTGCGGATTCCTTTACAAGTGATCCGCTCCACCAGTACAGGGAAATTCCCTCTCTGCACATAAGGGGAATAGACCACCCCGTCCAGCTCTACCGCGGAATACGGTTCAATCTTCGGAAGCTCTGTCGCTTCCAGACGAATATCCACGCTGTTCCCTAGCTTCATACTTCCAAGATGAAGTTTTAAGGCTTCCACTTCCTCGGTTTTCTTCTTGTTCTCTCTGTCATAGCGGTAGCAAGCGTCAGCCCCCATATAGCGGAGTTCTCCAAAGGCTTCCCTTACCTGTTCTTTTGTCAATGTAATCTCCATATTGTTTCCTTTCTCCCCGTCCTGCCAATAGGACAGCTTTCTTTTATTTTTAGTTCTTTTGATATGGCGCCATGCAGTTCAGTTATTCCTGAACTTATTTGTATCATAACACACTGATTTTCTGTTTGCAATAGAAAGTTTAGTTTTTTATAAACTTTTTGTTTCTTTTTTTCTGAACTTATGGTATAGTAGATTTAAGCGATAAGATATAACAAATTATAATGAGATATGGAAAGCGAGGGATTTTTCAGATGAATACAATCGCAGAACGGATTAAATTCGCTATGAAAGCTAAGAACAAGAAACAGGTTGATATTGTAAAAGATACGGGAATCAGCAAAGGGGCGTTCAGTTCCTATCTGTCGGTGCAGTACAATCCCAAAGCCGATAAACTGGAACTGATTGCCGATTCTTTAGACGTGGACTTGCGGTGGCTCTACGGGGAGAATGTACCTATGCAGACCAGTTCACAGGAGCAGGTACTTCCTTATGTCTTTTATAACAATACCTGTTCAGAATATCTCCTTGACAAGCCAGACTATATGTATATTGCCATGATGCCCCAGTATGCTGCCATGATTCCCCGTTTCTATGTCCTCGTGGACAGAAGTGCGAATGAAATGCACCTGCTCCCTTTGTTTCTGAAAGAGGACTGCTCCAAATTTTACGAGTGTCCGTCAGATTTGTTTCGCCCTGACAGGCACGCTATTTTTACAAAGGATTTTGAAAGCATCAACATGGTGCTGATAACCGCAAGTATTTATTATTATGGAATTGACACAAAGACACTCGAACCGAAAGTTACCATGCTTTCTTATTCACATGCTGACGATTGTTTTCAAATCAGCAACGAAACACATAGCTTTCATATCACAGCTTTTGAGAAAGAAATCGAAAAGGAAGCACTGTACCTAAAACATAACACCCTATAACAAACACGAGGACTTGCAAGGTTTGTGACCTTTCAAGTCCTCTACTGTATCATGGTGCTGTTGGCTGTTTCCGTTCCGTCAAGGACTGCCCTACGGCGTATCGGCTACGCCTTGTTCCTTGACCTCACTAGGTATAGACAAACTGGGATTTGCCAATCTCTTTTCATATAATAATGGATAAGATGTTCCCACCTTGATTACCCTTTAGCAAATACATGTGGGTCTGTCAATCAACAGTCGTTTAATTTTTGTATTTCTTTACAAAAAAGTGAAAAAATACTCATGACAAAACCACAAATCCCCGTACATAAAAACATGACGGCCATACCACTACCTGTACCGATTCCCACAATTTTCCCCAACAAGGTCACAATATCTGAATTTGAACGCATAAAAGGCTCGAACACATAATCAGATAAGTAACCGCCTAAAAGAATACCGAAAGGAATTGTACTGTATTGGACAGCATTTCTTATAGCAAATACCCTCCCTTGAATATTCTCAGGTATTTTTTTGTAGAGTATCAGATTTTGTCCTGCCATAATAAATGGAAGCGGTAAACTTGCGGCAAGAGCGGCAAACGACCAGAAAAATACATTCCTGCCGACAGCCATCACTAAATCCCCCAAAAGAAAAGATAATGCGGCAGAAACATAAATCACACTTGCTTTTTTCCTGCTTTCTCTTTTCATAGATACAAGCAAACCGCCCACAATTCCGCCAATTCCCATACAGGCATTTACAATTCCCAAGACAAGATTGTTTTCGGAGCTTCTTGCTAAAATCATCGGCGATAATATATTTTCATAAGTCAACCTTGAAAAGAAATTGATTACGGCCATTGTAAGCATGATGTATAAAATTCCCTTTTCTGTTTTCAGAAAATGAAATCCAAACATGATTTCCGCAAAAGGAGATTTGAATTTTTCCTTTGTAAGCCGTTCTGGTATGCGAATTAAAAATAACAGTACGCAAAAGGCAACCGAAAAGCTAAATAAATCAAATAGCAAAATCAGCGGTAAATCACCGACAGAAAAAAACACAGCCGCCAACATGGGACTAAATACAATGACTAAATTGCCAGAAAAAGAGTTCATGCCACTTACATTAGACAGTTTATTCTTTGGCACAATTTTTTCTATCGCAACAGAAGATGCCGGTTGCTGAAATGCCATACTAACTCCCACAATCATATTGACGATGTAAATATGCCATACGGCGAGATTTCCGGCTATTAAAAAGCCCAGAGTAAACAGAGAAGTCATTGCGGGAATACTATCTGCTACAAGCATAACTGATTTTTTTCGATGACTGTCTATAAAAGAGCCAATGAATATGCTCGTCAAAATATACGGCACATAATTACAAAATGATATAAGTGAAACGGAATGTGCGGAATGTGTTTGTTCATATACCCATAAAACAAGCGCAAACGCCGTCATAGAACTTCCCAGCTGCGATATACTTTGACTTAGCCACAAAACTATATATTTTTTGAAATTTCCCATTGAATTTTCTCCAATCTAATCTTTATTTTTTGCGGATTAAATTGTACAAAATCCAATGTTCGGCGAAAATTACCTCTGTACAAATATCGCCTTATCATCAGATTCTGTACAGAGTTGATTGCTTAAATCAATTATTCTATGACATAACATTGTTCCCGCCTCCTTCTATATATGATTTTATTATGAATAAAGATAAGTTTCAAATTATCGTTTGTCATACAAACCGGAATTGCACTTATGAATGTATCTTGTTTTTTATACGCAGGCTTGCTTCTACGTGCATAATCCAATGTCTTGAAAATGGCATTTGTATTAAACCTCGAATATCTTTTCCGCACCAATAATCAATAAGCCAAATTGCATTTTCGTCATTACTTACAACGTTTAATAATTTTAATTGTTTTTTTCTTTCTTCTGATATTTTCTTTTTCAATTCATCATAGGATAAACTGCTGATTATCTTCTCCGTGCTATCTTTTACCTCAAAAATATATGAATATAATTCTTTCAAATTAAGACGTTTTGAAAAATCCGCAATCTGCTCTTTTACAAGTTCATTTCCTGTTGTAATTATAGGCGAATTGATACGTTCTTGATAATTACCCTCAAAAAACACCTGCTTGTTTTCACCAATCAATGTATGCGCAACGATATCTTCGATACGAAAAATATGCCAAATTGAATATGCAATCGTCTTATTATGATAACCGTCTGCATTTATAAATGGAATTGCATCAAAATCTTCTCTGCTTAATTCTTCATTAAATGATGTTAAGGTTTCCATTAACTGATTTCGTAAATCAAATAATGTGTTAATACCCTCTTTGTAGGTATCTTTCTTTTTGATTTGTGCCTGCATCGTTTTATTTAGTTCAGACCATACCTTATTCATAATCAATCCCTCTCCAACAATTCCAATTTGTTTATATTCTCATAATATCATAATTTGTAAGTATTTTCATCATTCCTCATAAAAATAACGCAGACAATATCTCTACTATCTGCGTCATTCCTCTAATGCTCTTTTGAAATATTTACTCCATTTTCTTTCAACTTTTACTCCAAATTTACTCCATTTTTAAAATCTGTTACGATATTTTGCGGTATTTTATGATACCTTTTCTTTGAAGAAAAATGTCTGTAAACCTTGATTTTAAGTGAACTTTTCAATATTTCCAAGCACCTTATTCAATTATAAAAACTGCTCCTAAATTATTTCATCACGATATTGATGATCTTCTTCGGCACATAGATTTCCTTGACTACATTCCCCGTCAGCTTATCTGCAATCGCTGCTTTTCCCGCCGCAATCGCATCCTCTTTGGACGCTTCCGCAGAAATGCTCACAACCGCTTTTGTCTTTCCGTTGATCTGTACCGGAATCTCGATCTCATCATCCTTCATTGCGTCCTCGTCATAGGTGGGCCATCCTGCCTTAAACACAGTATCCTCATGCCCTAACTGCTCCCACATTTCCTCTGCGAAATGCGGTGCAAACGGGGAGATCAGCACTGCGATTGTCTCCAATGTTTCTCCGTCGATGCCGCCCTCTTTTTTCGCCATATCGATAAACTTGTTGTTGTACTCCATGAAACCGGAGATTACGGTATTGAGGCTGAAGCTCTCCAGACGATTCGTGATATCGTACACCATTCTGTGGCGGAGCTTTATCATCTCTTTGGTCGCCTTGATGTCTTGATCTTTGCTGTCCATAAGCAACGTCCAGAGGCGTTTCAGGAAACGGTTGACGCCGTCGATTCCTCTGTCATCCCACTCTGCATCCAACTCCGGCGGTCCCACAAAAAGCTCATACATTCTCAGGGAATCGCATCCGTAGTCGCGCACAAGGTCATCCGGGGAGACTACGTTTCCTTTGGATTTACTCATCTTAATGCCATTCTTTCCTGTAATCATGCCCTGATTAAACAGCTTGTGGAACGGCTCGTCAAAGTCGATCACGCCGATGTCGCACAGGAACTTTGTATAGAATCTAGAGTACAGAAGATGGAGCACCGCATGCTCCACGCCGCCGATGTACATATCTACCGGAAGCATCTCATCGGCTTTTTCTCTGGACACCAGTTCCTTGTCATTGTGATTGTCCACATAGCGCAGGAAATACCACGAAGAACCAGCCCACTGTGGCATAGTGTTGGTTTCTCTCTTTGCCGGCTTTTGGCATACCGGGCATGTGCAGTTCACCCACTCGTCAATAGCTGCCAACGGGGACTCTCCCGTTCCCGTGGGCTCGTAGGAATCCACATCTGGAAGTGTCAGTGGAAGTTCCTCCTCAGGAACAGGCACGCAGCCGCAGTCCGGACAATGGATGATCGGAATCGGCTCGCCCCAGTAACGCTGACGGGAGAATACCCAGTCACGCAGTTTATAGTTCACTGTAGCACGTCCAAGACCCCTTTTCTCAATGATGTGCGGAGCTTCTTTCTTAAGAACAGCAGACTCCATCCCGTTCCACTCACCGGAATTGATCATCGTACCAGCCGCCTCTGTGTAAGCTTCCGTCATATTCTCGATCTCTTTGCCGTCCTTTGCGATGACCTGAACAATCGGGATATGAAATTTCTTCGCGAACTCAAAGTCTCGGTCGTCATGAGCCGGAACACACATAATGGCTCCCGTACCATAATCAGCCAGTACATAATCAGACAGCCAGATTGGCGTCTTTGCTCCGTTTAATGGATTCACGGCATAACTTCCCGTGAACACACCCGTCTTTTCCTTATCCTGCATACGGTCCACGTTGGACTTCATGGAAGCTTCGTAAATATATTTCTCTACCTCTTCCTTCGTCTCAGGCGTAGCAAGAGATGCCGCCAGTTCATGTTCCGGCGCAAGCACCATAAAGGTCGCTCCGTAAAGGGTATCCGGTCTTGTAGTATAGACTGTGATCTTCTCATCTCTGCCCTCTACCGGAAAATCAACCTCTGCTCCGTAGGATTTTCCAATCCAGTCTGTCTGCATCTTCTTAACCTTCTCCGGCCAATCCAGCTTATCAAGGTCATTTAACAGGCGGTCAGCATATTTTGTGATGCGCAGCATCCACTGGCGCAGGTTCTTCTTCGTCACCTCCGCGCC
>LBJMC04200__coassemble_3800_pt1 | contig 6082 bp, 7 predicted proteins | sample LBJMC04200__metabat2_high_PE_006 | metagenome-assembled genome bin LBJMC04200
CCGTCCATTCAACATGTCGCTCAATTCCTGCGGTGTAAATCCGGCTCTTTCAGCCACATAAATATTTTTCAATCCTTTTTGAGCGATAATATGCCTCGTTCCAGTCGCAACAGGCTCATTACATTCTGAGATATTCAACTTCTCACCTCTCTTAATTCGTAACATTTCAATATATTTATATCGAAATATCAATATATTGTGTTTTTATTTCAGTTTATCATGCATATATTGTGTTTTTCACAATATTTTTCTTGATTTTCCATATATTGTGTCTTACCATATTATTAGAAGCTTCGAAAATCTAATAGAAAGGTGGTAATACAATGCCATACCGCAATGCTACAATTTGCCTAAACGGTCATGTAGTATCTCCCAGTAAATCCAATGCTGAAACATTTTGTTCCCAATGTGGAAACAAAACGTACTCCGTTTGTCCTCAGTGTAATTCCCCTATACGTGGTCTTTACGATGTAGAAGGGGTTGTTGTAGTTGGGCACCGAGATTACCAAAAGCCTTACTATTGCTATAATTGCGGATCTCCATATCCGTGGACACAAAAAATACTGGATAATGCAGTAGAACTCCTTTCTCTGGATGATGAATTAGATAGTTCTTCTAAAGAACTGATTAAAAGTGCCATCCCGGATTTAATTGTTGATACACCTACGACTCCTATTGCCATAGCAAAATATCGTAAAGGAATTGCAAATGCCGGACAAATTATAAAGGACTCTCTGCGCCAGCTTTTAATTGATGTCATAAGCGAAACTGCTAAAAAGACTTTGTTCCCGTAGGCTTTGCTTTTCTCCTTTCTTAATCAGCTCGAAATATTAACGAAACCAGCCGGAGGGAATTCCCGTATATACCTCCGCAAAATGGAAAGCGGATCTCTCCGGCTTGTGTTCGGAAGTAATACAGTTGAATTGTCAAGTATCTCGGAAATTATCCGTGCTATTACTGATGCGATCCGAACTTTCAGGTTAACATCGGTTGAAAAAGAAGCATTGCAAGAAAGCACTCGGAAACAAAAACTGGAAAATGATGCTAGACAATTAAGTATTATCAACTCACAAATTAAAACATTGTGCCATACTTTGGGGCTTTCTAGTGACGACCCCGGTGATGTAGAAAAAATACAAAAGCTGTGTCTCCCGGTAATTCGATACATAAACAATAACCCCGTCGGACAAGTCGGTGATTACAAATATGACCTAACTCAAGATTTAAAACTACTTGAAGATTTTTATTTAAAAGACAAGTGATAAATATATACCGATAATTTAATCTCGGTAATACAGCGGAAAAGGTGTAACCTCGGAAGAGATAATCTATGTGGTATTTCTTGGAGAAAGAGAAGTTTATTTTGAATTTTGATATCATATATGATATTATAAACATACAATAGGAGATAATATGAGTACTATTGAAAAGAGGCTGAAGAAATTTTATAGGAAACCTATACCAAATGACATTACTTTTGAAGAAATAGAAGTAATTGCAAAATATTATGGGTGTCAAGTTTCTACAGGCGGAAATCATAGCAAAAAAATTGTTCATGTTCCTTCTGGAACTGTTATTCCTATCCCTATTCACGGGAAAACCGTAAAGGAAGCCTATATTAAGCAACTTAAAGACTTATTCGATTTAATTAAGGAGGACTACCAATAATGTTATATGAATTTAAAGTTTATCAGATGAAAGTCGAAAATCATATATTCTGGGTAGCAGAAAGTCTGTCCTTAAAAGGGTGCGTTGGACAAGGGGAAACATCTGAAGATGCAATTAAAGAATTAGGAGAAAATGAAAAGGAATGGTTGGATACCGCAAAAGAATTCGGAATTCCCATTCCTCCCATAACATATAAAAAGGGAAAAAACTATAGCGGAAAACTGGCGTTGCGAATGTCTCCATATGTACATGAAAAAGCAGCAGAAACTGCTCAAGACCTTGGAATTAGCCTGAATCAATTTGTTAATGATGCACTCATAGCATATACCTCAGATGTGAGTGATTCTTTTAGAAAAGAGAAAATTCCATACCCAGATACTGAGATGAGTACCCATATTATTAATTTCCCAGTACAAAATAATTCGCAGTTTAGTAATGTTCAAGAAGAATTGGAGGAAATGTGATGATTCCTATGCTTAATTTCAAGTTACAGTCCGTCACTACTACAGAAATTATTTTAATTAATAAGCGCACTCTAAATGGAGAGCAATTAAAATTCAATCTTTCCAGAAGATGTCGAAAAAGTGACGGGAAAGGAAATGAATATATAGGGGAGTGTTCTGCCGAACTGCTATTAGTTGACGAGGAGAACATTGAACGAGACGATCGAACCTTTTATGTAAAAGTGGCTTTAAATGGAACTTTCATTTGTAATGAATCCCAAGAAGATATCACCGATGAAGCTCTTCATTCTTCCACCATGCTTGAGCTTCTCCCACATGTACGCGCTTGCTTAGCCTCTACGATGACTAATGCAGGGCTAACACCTTATATTATTCCAAACTCAATTATCCCTGAGTTTTCTTAACTTAAAAACCGCCCCTGCACTCCCAGAGCCGCCGGGGCATGGAAAAGGTATAACCGCTTCGGCGATTATATAGTGGTGTACAAAAGAACAGGGGAAAGAGAGGAAACTATGAAAAAGAAACTTTTAGTACTTATGATTGCTGGAATGATGTCTCTGTCGGCTGTGGCCTGCGGTGAAACATCCGACACACAGGAGCCTGATACGCAGGAAGCAAACGACAACACAGGGGACGAAGCAAGTGGCGATGACGCAGCTGTAGATGAGGCTGATTCAGAAGATGATGGCATCATCAATTTTGATGGTGAGGGTTATAATGTAACCTATGTCAAGCACGAAACTGGAACTGATTACGAAGGGAATCCATGCCTGTATTACTACTATACATTTACAAATAACGGCGAGGAAAACACCAGCGCGGCAGTAGCATCCTATATCCAGTGTTTCCAGAATGGAGTTCAGTGTCAGAGTGCTATAACAACAGAGTCCAATGATTCAATAAATAACTACATGATGGACGTTCAGCCGGGCGGAAGTATCGAAGTATGTCAGGTATTCTCCTTGTCAGATACGAGTGATGTTACCATTGAAGCATCCGAGCTTATTTCGTTTGATGACACCAAAGATACTCAGATAATTACGCTAGAATAATATGCCGATTATGCGCAATATATAAAAACCGCCCCGGTGTGCCAACACCAGAGCGGCCGGGGCATCCACAAACGAATAATGTATTTACCCGGGCAGCCGGGGGACGTGCTCTCACCCGATTCCGAGTCCTTGCGGAAGGTGGTGATTATTATGAGTACATATGAGGAACTGAGCTTGATCGTGAGCACCGCCTTACTGATAGTATCCATTCTGAATTTTACACATAAGAAATAGCCGTCCTGCTCTCGTCAAAGTTTAGGAACGGCTATTTCGTAGCTTAGTATTAGCTTTCGCCGGGTCGGGTGACCTGCACTCACCTTCCGGCTGTCCTGTTAAGTACATTATAGCAAATGTACCCAAAAAGTCAACCGTCCGATGCGCCAACACCAGAGCAGCCGGGGCACTCAAAACAGAATAATATTTCAGAATGATTCTAATATTATAGAAAAGTTCACAAAAAATATATTGATTTTTTACTGCAATGGGCATATTATTATAGTACATCACAAATGTGGTGTATTTAAAGAATGTTCGCAATTAGCATTTGCGCAACCATCCATGAGAGTGTACCCCTAGCAGTAATCCTCCCACCATAAGGGAAGCGATGACCCTAGGGGTATTTTTCTGCAAAGGAGAATATGTTTATGATACGAACTGCAATATTAGTCGACGGGGCATTTTATAGAAAACGCGCATATAACCTTTTTGGGGATCTTCCTCCCGCAAAACGCGCAAAAGAGTTATCTTCTTATTGTCACAGGCATATTAAAGAGGAAAAGGACGGCGCTCACTTATATAGAGTATTTTATTATGATTGTCCTCCAATCTCCAAAAAAATTTATCATCCACTTTTAAAAAGGCAAATAGATCTCTCTCAAACGGATGACTACATCTGGGCAAATGATTTTTTCAAAGAATTAAAGCATCAGAGGAAATTTGCATTAAGACTTGGACGCTTAGCAGAAGAGCAAGCTCAATTCACCATAAAGCCGGATTCTTTCAAAAAAGTCCTGAATGGATCAAAAAAATTAGATGATCTAAACGAAAAAGATTTCGCTTTATCTGTTTCTCAAAAAGGCGTTGATATGCGAATCGGAATTGATATAGCATCTTTGGCTTTTAAAAAGCAGGTTGATCAAATTATCTTAATATCAGGTGATAGTGATTTTGTCCCTGCCGCAAAACAGGCTCGCCGGGAAGGCATTGACTTTATTTTAGACCCCATGAGATCTCCAATTAAAGAAGATTTGTTTGAACATATTGACGGAATGAGAACAAAAGCACCTAAAAAGGACCCAAAATAGCAAAACCGTCCAGTACTGGTAATACCGAACGGCTAATACATATCCGAAGATATGCACATATTTTGACCAAGAGTATTGTATCATCTTCGGGCGGCCGTCACAATCCAGAACATAAGTTCATGGTCTGGCTGTTATTTTTATACCTTAAAGGAGATGATATTATGGCAACCGCTAAGAAATTACCATCAGGGTCATGGCGTTGTCAAGTGTTCAGCCATTATGAACCCGTCTTTGACGATCAGGGTCATGTTGTAATTGATCCCAAAACTCAGAAACCGAAAAAGAAACGAATCTATGAATCATTTACAAGTGATGATCCAACGCGCAGAGGAAAAGCCGAGGCAGAAGCAATGGCAAATGACTTTTATCTGAATCATAGGAATAAGAGCCGGCACCCGGAACGGCTTACTGTCTTTGAGGCGATCGACAAATACATTACGGCTGCTGATGTCGCATTAAGTCCTAAAACGATTGAAGAATATTGGAAAATCCAAAAAAATAGCTTCCAAGGGATAATGTCTCTTGAACTCCGGGAACTTACAGATGACATTCTTCAAGAAGCCGTCAACATTGAAAGTAAACGCCCAAACCGGCGCTGCACAAAGAACCCGCGTCCTATATCGCCGAAAACAGTACGAAATTCCTACGGTTTAATATCCGCAGTTATCAATCAATATGGAAACGGATATACACCAAAGGTTAAGCTTCCAGAGGTTCCGCGAAAAATTATTGACCTTCCGGATCCTGAAATCATTTTCAATATTATCAAGGGAACAGATGCGGAGCTCCCCTGCCTTCTCGCGATGTGGCTCAGTTTTTCGCTTGAGGAGATCCGCGGGCTGAAAAAATCATCCGTACAAGGCAACTATATAACAATCAATCAGGTTGTAGTCGATGTGGGCGGGAAAGCAGTTGAAAAAGATCTGGCAAAGACCGCAACAAGGATCCGCCGTCACCGAATTCCGGCGTACATAAAAACCCTGATTGATTCGCTCCCTGCCGATCAAGAGCAGCTCGTCCCGGGATCTGCTGATTCGATTGGGAAACGCTTTTCACGGATTATGGAAAAAATGGGATCAAAATGAACTTCCACAAGCTGCGACATGTAAACGCATCTGTTATGGCTTATCTGAAAGTCCCGGAAAAATACGCATTGGAACGCGGGGGATGGAAAAGTGATAAGGTTATGAAAAGAGTCTACACACATACTTTTTCGGACAAGAGGCTCGAAACCGATAATGTAATCGATCAGTATTTTAAAGAGGTATTAGATATCAAAAGTAAAGATGCGGCATTTGACGAGAAGAAATACAAAGCGTGGCTTATTCTCTTTGACAAGCCAGATAATAAAAAATCTATGCGGGCTTTCAAAGAATTCATGCAACACGAAATGCAACACGAAAATTGAAAACCCGCATAAACACTAGCTTTATACAATGGAGTATACGGGATTCGAACCCGTGGCCTCAACAATGCGAATGTTGCGCGCTCCCAACTGCGCTAATACCCCAGAGAGATAATGGAAACAACGGGGCTCGAACCCATGACCTCCCGCTAGTCAGGCGAGCGCTCTCCCAGCTGAGCTATGTTTCCA
>LBJMC04200__coassemble_4845_pt1 | contig 5172 bp, 5 predicted proteins | sample LBJMC04200__metabat2_high_PE_006 | metagenome-assembled genome bin LBJMC04200
ACCCATGACCTCCCGCTAGTCAGGCGAGCGCTCTCCCAGCTGAGCTATGTTTCCACATCCATCGGTTATTATATCACTCTTCAACAAAGATGTATAGCCTTAATTTCTCTTTCACCGAGGCACGACCGCAACCGCCTGCATATGCTGCGCACCGTGCCGTTTCTCTACGACTTCTTTGGGATAGCGGATCACACCGTTCCCGCCATATGGATCGTTAAAATAATACCCTTCTTTATCATAACCAACGAGAAGCATACAGTGTTCATTGGAGATCCATATGAATGTTTCTCCTGTATCGAAAAGTTTCCATTCCGGTCCGGCAACAGGTTCTCGCATATTGATGCACGCCCAGTAAATAACCGGCATGCCTTTCTCGATGTAGCGGTGGAGAAGCTCCGCTGTGGGCGTCCCTGTTTCATCTACCACTATATAGCGTTTGTCAGCCTCATTAAACGCATCTTTCTGTCCGAGTCTTTGGACGCCGTCACTGCCCGAAGCTGTCCATTCATCCAGCGCTCTGCCCAAAGCCCGCGCGATCACCGGGGCATAACATCCGAAAGAACCTTCATCATACGGACTTCCGCAGAAATATTTACGCGGGTCAGGGCCGTAAAGCTCCCCGTCCCGCTGTTCAAATTCTTTCTGTTCCAGATAGTTTTCTATAAACTCGTCCACCGTAATGTCAACTCCCAAAAAACGGAGTAGCATCACCGCGGACACGCTTTCACACCCGGTCGGATATGTACCGCTTTGATCAATATACGGCACATTGATCAGGACCCGGCCTGTCCTTCCTTGTTCCACACCATGCGGCATGCCGTCACACATTTCCTTTCTCCTGCCTTTTACCGAGAACAATCTTCATAGTGATAAGCACTCCAAGGAGAACGAGTAGGTTCACGCCCAGCACTATCCACCAGATATGCACAACCCCTGCAAGAATGTATCCAAAGAAACAGATAACTGCCACAATCGCCGCATACTGCATCTGTGTGGACACATGGTTGATATGATTGCTCTGCGCCCCCGCCGAAGACATGACCGTCGTGTCCGAAATCGGGGATACATGATCACCGCACACAGCACCAGCCAGCACCGCGGACACAGAGATAATCATCATCTCCATATTGCTGTTTCCCGAGAACATTCCCGTGGCAATAGGTACCAAAATTGCAAATGTCCCCCACGACGTACCCGTGGAAAATGAAAGGAATACTGCCGCCGCAAACAACACCGCTGGAATAAAAATACTTGCAGAAGCATTGTCCCCTACAACATGGCCTACAAAATCCGCAAGTCCTAGCGCGTCTCCCATTCCCTTTAATGACCATGCGAAAATGAGGATCGTAACAGCGGGAACCATCAGTTTAAACCCTTCTACAAGACTGTCCATAAACCCTTTAGATGTCACGACCTTCCTTGGCAGATATAAAAACACCATGAAGAAAATCGTCACCATTGTGGCAAAAATCAAGCTGGTCTCAGCGTCGCACCCTGAAAACGCTGTGATGATATCCGTAGCGCCGCCGAGATATCCCGTGTAAATCATCGCCCCAATCGCTGATATGATAAGGACTGCAACAGGAAGAACCAAATCCATAACTTTTCCATTCCTATTGACCTCTTCTTCCGGCACCTGCTCGAACTCTTCCGCCCCAGTAGTAAAGAGATCGCCCTTTGCCGCGTTATCCTCGTGCTTCTTCATCAGACCGAAATCAAACGCTGTGATAGAGGTAAAAAACACCATTACAATCGTGAGAATTGCATACAGATTGTACGGTATTGTATTGAGAAAGAGCTGGAATCCGCTGATTCCCGCATCTTCTGGCACGTAAGAATTAACTGCCGCGGCCCAGCTTGAGATCGGTGCGATGATGCAGACTGGAGCTGCCGTCGCGTCTATGATATACGCCAGCTTAGCCCTTGATACCTTATAGCGGTCTGTCACAGGCCTCATAACTGACCCCACCGTCAGGCAGTTAAAATAATCATCCACAAAGATCAGGATGCCGAGCCCCGTCGTTGCAAGAAGGGCGCTGCGCTTTGATTTAATCTTCGTTCCCGCCCATCTGCCGTAAGCTCCAGAGCCTCCCGACTTCGCCATAAGCACGATAATCATTCCCAACAGCACGTCGAAAATCAGGATATTCAAATTCATGCTGTTCTTCATGATATCAAAGAAATTCACGAAAGCATTCCACGGGTGAAATCCGCTGTATAGCAGAGCGCCCACCGCCACGCCGATAAAAAGGGAGCTATAAACCTCCTTCGTAATCAGCGCAAGAATGATCGCCAAAAGAGGTGGGACAAGAGCCCACCACGTTCCGATAAACATTGAACTGTCCATATGTACTCTCCATTCCTTTTTACTGTATCTGGTGTCAGAAAACCTAAAAAGCGCCTCCCGCTTTACTTTCCGACTTCTGATATTTCTTCTATTGTATAGAACCTTGAAACAATTGACAAGCGTAATTCGTAAAAGAACCTCTGATTTGTGTAAATAAAGGCAAACTCCTGCCCCACAGATCAAGAAAAGAGCTCCATCCGCGGTACTCCTGCCAATGGAACTCTTTCCCATCATTTTTTATAATTTTTTATATAAGAAAGGCCCACCTCTGCCGGGTTACAGCAGCCCTGCTATCTGCGGCAGCCAGAGGCTGACAGCAGGAACGTATGTAACAAGCAGAAGCCCGATCAGTATCGCAATGTAATACTTAAGCATGTATGGCATTACCTTTGCAAGGCTGGTCCTGCCCACTTTGATGGCAACAAACAGCGTATTTCCTACCGGCGGCGTAATATTACCGATACACAGATTATAGACAAGGATAAGCCCAAACTGTACCGGATTCATGCCAAAAGTCTGTACAACCGGAAGAAACAGCGGTGTGAAGATAAGAATCGCCGGTGTTACGTCCATAAATGTTCCCGCGATCAGCAGGATCACATTCATAATCAAAAGGATGATGACCGGATTCTGAGTCAGCCCGAGAAGAGCTGCAGAGATTGCCTGTGGGATCTGTGTAAAAGACATCACCCATCCGAGGATGTTAGAAACACCGATCAGGAACACAACCATACCGCTCATCTTTGCGCTCTCCACTACGATATCCCAGAACGATTTCCATGTGATATTACGGTAGCAGATCCCGAGGATCAGCGCGTATACAACCGCAATGGCAGAGCCCTCCGTAGCTGTGAACACACCTGCGATGATTCCGCCGATCACAACAACGATCAGTGATAACGACGGGATTGCCCTAAGAGTGCAAACGCTCAAATTCTTCCAGTCAAATTTCCCGGGAAGCCCCTTGTAACCTTTTTCTTCGCGACCAGCGCCGCAACTACCATACAACAGATTGTCCAGATGATCCCCGGCACATATCCTGCCATGAACAGCGCTGCGACCGAAGTTCCTCCTGCTGCCAGCGAATATGTGATCAAGGCGTTAGACGGCGGGATTAGCAGTCCCGACGGAGCGGACGCACCGTTGGTCGCCGCACAGAGCGCTTTGTCATACCCCTGCTCTTCTTCTCCTTTTTCAACCATGCTTCCTACTGCTGCCGCAGCCGCGGACGCGGAACCGGAGATTGCTCCAAAGAGAGCATTTGCTCCTACGTTCGTCACCAGCAAGGCTCCCGGAAGCTTCCCGAGTATCGCCATAACAAAATCTACAAGACGCTTCGCGATTCCGCCTTGGTTCATCAGATTCCCCGCAAGAATGAAAAAGGGGATTGCCGTTAAACTGAATTTGCTCATTCCCACAAAAATGCGTTGCGAGCCTGTCACGACCGATACATCGAGCGCAACTGTCTGAAGTATACACACAAGCGAGGATATGCCGATGGCATAAGAAATCGGCACTCCTATGATCAACAACACTGCAAGAATCACTATAATGATTAACAAGGACTGGATTGCCATAACTTATACCTCCTCCTTTTTCAGCTCTGCATTTCCCTTACTGATATCAACAATATTTAGCACCGTATAGACCATGTTAAGCACACCGCACAACGGAAGCACTACATAGAACACACCTACTGCAACACCGAGGGATGATGTCATCTGTCCCATGGCGAGTTTGGTGATAGATATTCCGCCGTATACGAGAATGATAGCTGAAAATGCAAAAGCGATAAGTTCTCCGATGATTCCGAAAAATTTCTGCATTTTCCCACTCATCCGTTCCACGATAACAGGGATATTCATGTGACCGCGCTCCCCCGTGATCAATGACGCCCCCAGGAGGCTTGCCCACGCGAACAGATAAGATACCAGTTCTTCCGACCATGAGGATGGATTCTTCAGGACATATCTTGTAAATACCTGCCAGCAGGTCAGGACAACCATCGCAAGAAGGCTGACTCCTGCCAGTACATTTAAAATTTTATTTAAAACCTTTCTCAGCTCTTTCATTTCCTGATCCTCCCTTCCTATTCCTCAGACGGATATTCCTCGTTGTACGCTTGGATAGCTTCGTAAATCGGCTCAAGATCTGGGTATTTCTCCAGCATGCTGTCGTGCATCGGCAGGCATATTTCCCTGAAAGGCTCCGTGTCCGGATAAAGAAAGGTTACACCCTGCTCGTTTTCCGCGCGTTCTTTCGCCTCTGCCACAGCGTCTACCCACTCTTCTCTCTGCACCTGATTTACAAGCTCGAATCCTTCCTCGAACACTGCCCTCTCTTCACTGTCAAGTCCGTCGACAAATGTATTGCTTCCAATGAGAATGTCCGGGATCATCTGGTGCATATCGTAGGAATAGTATTTGCAGACGTCGCCGTGCCCATTGTCCGTAAGAGCCAGCTCATTGTTCTCGGCTCCGTCGATGATCTTTGACTGCAGTGATGTATATACGTCGCCGAATCCCATGGGTGTCGCGGAGCCGCCCAGACGGTCCATCATTTCCACATTGGTCGGGGACTGCTGCACACGAATTTTCATGCCTTTCAGGTCATCCGGCGTCTCGATAGCAGTGTCCACCGTATAGAAATTTCGGGTTCCTGCATCCAGCCATGTCACTGCCTCGAACCCTGCCTGTTTGGTCGACTCGAAAATCGGACCTGTGATATTCTCATCATCCATTGCCGCGTGGTAAGCTTCGCTGGATGCAAACAAATACGGGAGGTTAAATAAGGTATAGTTATCACTGAATGTCTCCAGCAGAGAA
>LBJMC04200__coassemble_19874_pt1 | contig 2013 bp, 2 predicted proteins | sample LBJMC04200__metabat2_high_PE_006 | metagenome-assembled genome bin LBJMC04200
AATCACGGGCCACCGAGAATAGCATCCTCGAATGATTCAATTTCATCCACATTCAAGTGCTAACACGAAATATTCATCTTGTTTCGCGGATGCCGTTCTCTTAATATCTCCGCCTGCTTTTTTGCCGCAATATGGATGTAAATCTGTGTCGTCTTTATAGAACTATGTCCCAATATCTGCTGCACACAACTTACATCCACCCCATCCTCAATAAGATACGTAGCAAAGGAATGTCGGAACATATGCGGTGTTATGTTTCTTTCTATCCCCGCTCTTTTCGTATATTTTTTCAGCATCAGCCGTATGGACTGCTCTGTAAATCTCCCTCCTCGTCCGTTTACAAAGAAAAACCCGCTTTGTCTGATAGCGTTTTCATTTTCCTTATAATACTTTCTTAAAATGTCCAAAATATCCGGTACCGCTACCTGTATATATCGTTCCTTACCACCTTTTCCCATAATCCTGATAATCCCAGTATCCAGATCAATTCCGTCCGCCCTGATATTCGATATTTCATACACTCTGGCACCAGCCGCAAAAAAAGTCTCTATTACCGCGATATCCCGCAGACAATTCTTGCAGTTCCCATCACCCTCCTTTTCTTCCTGCTTATACATATAGTTCAGCAAACTCTCTATCTCATTCCTCGGGATAACCCTAGGAAGGGTGTATGTTTCTTTAAATTTTACCTTAATTCTTCCGAAAGGATTTTTCTGAATTACTTCTTCATCTTCAAGATAATTAAAGTAAGCCTTGACAGACGCCAGCTTCCTCTTGACCGTTTTCTGCTTGTATTTTTTATGCAGATCTGTGATATACTCCTCAATTTCATCCCGCCCCGGGATACTTTCCTGCACAAACAAAAAAAATTGCTTCAGATCGATTCTATATGCCTTTAACGTCTTTTGATCCAACTCCTTTCTGAATTGACAATATTCAAGATACTTCTTTACCTGTTTCATTTGTTCCATGTGCCTGTCCTCCTTGGTTTTTAGAGGTAGTGTAGCACAATAGGGGGAAGAGGGAAATGTGGTAGATAATTGAGAATTATCCTTTATAAGAAGAGTTTGATGGTTTTATCATTATATTAAGAGGGACTGATTCATGTTTTTCTTTAATGAAATAGCAGCAATAAGATTGAATGAATTATTAAATGATGTATCTTTATTTAAACTGATTATTTTATGGGGTGAAAAAGGAAATGGAAAGACTTTCGTGGCTAATTCAGCACTCGGAAATAATCATATAGAAACAAAAGAACTCCTTTTTTCTGAAGAGAATATCTTTCCTTTTAATTCCACTGAAAACTTATCCATCTCTACTAATGATGAGGATGCTGTGTTGATACATTGTTCTCAGCTTTTGAAGGATAATTACTGCTTGTTTATCCAAAATATGGAATTTTGTGATATGGACAGCCAAAGGGTTCTGTATAGATTAATTAAATACCACAAAAATAATGATCAAAAAGCCTGTATAATTTTAGAATATAATACTTTACAAGAACCCGATGATATCTTGTGTTCTTTATCAAATAACATTCTATTTATTACAAGCCCTAGTAAGGCACGCTTTGATGAATATTATGCAGCATATTTTAACCCCACACCAAAAACAAAAGAATTGTTTGAAAAAATTTTACAAATAACCCATAAGAATATATTTAATTTTTTTACAACTCTTAATATTCTGCAATATATGGATGTATTGCAGAATACTGATAAAGGGTTTGTCTGTAATAGCAATGCTACATATAAGGTGCCGAATAATCTTTTGGAATTGTATATAGACTTATTCGATAGCTTGAAAGACTATGCACGTAAACCACTTATTTCGGCAGCGCCTTTTTAAGCTGATTATAGCACAAGAGCGAAATGCAAGCCATCTTGTTTGGTGGTTTGCGCTTCGGCATATTGAGAAGAACATTGCCTTATATGGTATTTTTTGCTATAATGACCTTGGGTATTTTTTCTAAAGGAGCTGACGAGCATGATGACTTCTGCGGCTTTGAAA